>JAESGO010000013.1_pt1 | contig 265705 bp, 227 predicted proteins | sample 9269701 | NCBI WGS metagenome assembly JAESGO01 (sample SAMN15720690, study PRJNA650881) | algae metagenome | isolation source: Hormoscilla sp. CMT-3BRIN-NPC48 and co-occurring heterotrophs from... | place: USA: Clark Mountains Wilderness, California | collected 2010-04-18
TTAGGCAAAAACCCTGAATTACCAAAGACGGTGACAACACTTCTGAAGTCACAGAAAGGGAAATGCGCCCACTGCGAATTACATTTCACAGAATTTTCGGTGATAGAAATTGACCACATCATTCCTAAGTCGAGAGGCGGAAAGAATGAGTATAAAAACCTGCAATTACTTCACCGTCATTGCCACGATGAAAAGACTGCCAGCGATGGAAGTCTCGGTACAAAATCTGGCTGCAATAGTGCCAAACCTAAGCCCGTTAAATTGGGCAACAGAGGTATCAATGACAGTGACCTTATTACTGAGGAGCCGTGTGAGGTGAAAGTCTCAAGCACGGTTTTGGAGACGAGCGGTTCTTGTGAGAGAATCGCTTAGTTTAACACTGGTGTGATTTTAGGACTGACAAACGCGGGTGTACTTTAAAACATAGCTACTCCTTCAGAAGGATGGCAAGTTAGCACAGTTCATCCACAAGGGAGAATTATCGCTTGCGGATATCGTTCTATCTTAAATGCGTGAACAAAACTTGCGAACTTGCGCCTGTTTAACGGGAGAATAAACAGGAATAACATATACCATCAAGGTTTCGCTGGCTTGTCAATATCCCTTGATCTGCCGAAGCCTTAACGAGAGAGAACGTCAAAATCCCTACGTCTGTTAAATATTTGTATCTAGGAGAGAAAAAATTGATTGACTTAAATTTTTTGATTGCAGCATCACCAGTCGCTTCCATGACACAAGCGTGGACACCTGGGGTAGCAATTGTGATGACTTTCTTCAACATTGTTGGTTTAATCATTGCTCGCATCGGTGTTCAAAAACCAGGAGTTGGGCCAAAACTGCCTTTCCCCATCCCTTTTATTAGTGATGGCAAGTTTAGTTTGAGCCAATTTATAGCAGGGGTTAGCTTTGGTCACATTTTGGGGACTGCTGCTATTTTGGGGCTAAATAACGCTGGAATACTGTAAAAACCACTTTTTTTACAACTAATATTTTTTCCAAACGCTCGATGAGTAGCTAACCAAGCCGTTCATCGGGCATTTTCGTTTTTGAATTGTATATGCTGGTAAATAGGCTCACATCTAGCACTATAGCGGTCAGCCATCAGCTATCAGCTTTTGTACTAAAAAAAAATGCCCTAACCTACCTGGCTACGGCTATAACTGCACCCATATATTATGCCTGGGGCTATAGGAATTTTCCTCCGCGTGTGCTGAATTTATAAAAAGTTTTAATTTCAGGAAAATAGAAATGCAAACAGGTTGGCGAATTGGCTCTTTATTTAAAATACCCCTGTATATTGACCCTTCGTGGTTGTACATTTTAGGGATTTTTACTTACTTGAATGGATTACATATTCAAGCAAGTTATCCACAATGGGAACCATTAGTCGTATGGGGTGGCGGTTTGGCAATGACTTTACTGTTATTTGCCTCAGTTTTACTACATGAACTAGGTCATAGTTTGGTAGCGCGATCGCAAGGCATTAAAGTTAACTCAATTACTTTATTTCTATTTGGTGGCGTTGCCTCTATTGAGCAAGAATCTAAAACTCCAGGTCAAGCATTTCAAGTTGCGATCGCTGGCCCTGCGGTTAGTTTAGTGCTGTTTGCCTTGTTTTTTAGCTTCACTAAAATAGTGCCTACCTCTGGCTTGATCAAAGTTTTAACTTTAGATGTGGCTAGAATCAATTTGGTATTGGCACTGTTTAACTTGATTCCTGGTTTACCCCTCGATGGGGGACAAGTTTTTAAAGCAGCATTGTGGAAACTTACAGGAAATCGTTTTCAAGCCGTCTGTTGGGCTGCCCAAACGGGTAAATTATTAGGTGGGACTGCGATCGCATTAGGACTCACAGCATCTTTACTAGGCGTTTATACTGGGCTGTGGATGGCTTTAATCGGTTGGTTTGTAGTTCGTAACGCCAACAACTACAGCCGAGTGGCAACTTTACAAGAATCATTGCTGCAAATCGTAGCAGCAGATGCCATGACTCGTGATTTTCGAGTAGTGGATGCCAACATGACATTGCGCCAGTTTGCCGACGAATACATACTGGCAGAAGCTTGGACATCTGACAAACCTCAGTTATACCCCTACTATGCTGCCTCCGATGGACGTTATCGCGGCTTAGTTTGTGTGGAAGATTTACACTTTATAGAGCGCAGTCGTTGGGAAACTGAAACTGTTCAAACTATCGTCCGTCCTCTAACTGAAATAGCCACAGTAGAGGAAAAAACATCTTTAGTTGACGTAATTAACTCCATAGAAACCAAGCAAATCAAACGCCTGACAGTTCTTTCACCTGCGGGAGCAATTGCTGGTGTAATTGATAGGGGAGATATTGTGCGTGCGGTGGCATCTAAGCTAAATTTGGCAATCCCTGACGCAGAAATTAAGCAAATCAAAGCTGAAGGAAGTTATCCAGTTAATTTACAGCTACAGGCGATCGCTAAATCAACTGTACTTTAAACCTAATTTCGATGGAACGTTTACAGCTATAAACTAGCCTTCCTCTGGCGGGTTAAATACCTTTTCCTGACTTAGCGTTTCGTGGCTCATCAGCGCCTGCTTAACTAAATCCGCTCGCATCTTTGCTTCTGCGGATTTTTGCAAAAAGCGTTCTGCCATCTCAGTATCCTCCGTTTCGCCCAGATGTTTACCCATGTGGCTCAATAACATTTCGCTCTCCTCAATGCCGCGAAGTGTACTCCAAAGAGAGGTTTCAATCGCCTCCGTTACTTCTACCAGCAGAGAATTCAAGGAATAGGCATGACCTGTATGGCAACGGAAGCGGATTCTATTGCCTTCTTTTAGTTGCAAAAGCATACCGTGACACTCTGGACAGGTATAGGGAGATATTTTCCCAAGTTTCATAATGCCGCTCTCAAAAGCATTATCTTCTCGCGCCACTTTGACTTCAATATCCATTTGCTCAGACACCTGATGTCCCCCTTCTTTCTTGACGACTGGATTAATCAAATCAACCAATAAAGCCCCCATTTTTGCCACAGGCACGCAGTGATCAGTCTCTACCGTTTTCATCGCATTTATAGGCATAGAAGGGTGAAGTGCATCAAAAGGATCTTGGACAATTGCTTTTCCACCTTGCTCCTTCACCGCGTAAAGCCCAGATGCCCCATCATCAAGCAATCCAGTTAGAACCACCCCGATCACTTGATTGCCATAGACACGAGCGGCGGAGCGAAACAATACGTCAATTGAGGGACGAAAGCGATTTTCCTTCGGCCCCCTGGTTACTCGGATATGCCCTGATTCGACAAGCAGGTGGTGATCTGGGGGAGCAACATAAATCCGGCTTGCTTGGATTGCCTCCTTGTCAATTGCATGGGCTACTGGCAGTGGGCAAACCCGATCCAGAATTTGAGGCAACACACTGGGATAGGCTGGTGCAACGTGCCAAACAATGAAGATAGCACCTGGGAAATCGCAGGGGAGTTGAGAAACAAGCTTTTTTAGTGCTTCCATTCCTCCCGCCGAAGCTCCAACAACGACGATGTAAGGTTCTGTATTAATCACTGATATTCCTTAACAAAAGGCTATTACTTGGGAAAATTAATGGTTTTTAGAAATGAAAAAGCATCTAGACACTCAATCCCAGTTTTTTTGTGGATAGTAAAAATATTAGGTTGTATCATCAAGTGACTGCTAACAGCAAAAACTTAGAGCTTGCTTAGTCTGGTTCTTTTCTTCCAGTTTACAAATAAATAGCGGAAGCTTGAAAGCTCCCCAGCTAAATGAGCCGATAAATCTTGCGTTTAAAACTGTCAACTAAACTCGCTTTTATATAGTAGGTGCAAAAAATGGTCGCTAAGAGCAATTATTTTTTTGCACCTACTATTAAATTCCATTCTTGCTCTGATAAAGGCTGTACAACAATATCAATATTGAAACAGTTACTAGCTGCTACTGTAAGGGTATTTACTATAGTTTCAATCAACGCATTACTCTGCTGCAATAAAGGTATTTTAATTGGCTCAGTAACTTCAGTTTCAAATACCTTACTAAAAAGGGTAGTATCTTGTGTCAACCGCATCGAACCATGTTGCAAAACGGCATTACCACGCCGCAGTTGAGCGCTACCAATAAATTTACTACCATCTGCCAGCACTAAATCAGCACCAGTAGCAGTACCGAAACAATTGGGATTGTGAATATACCCTCGTCCAGCACTACCATAATGTAAATCTAAACCAAGTTCTTTCCAACCTTGGATTAAAAACTCACAAATTTGTTCATACACTTGCAGGCGCGTACCCTGAAGCCCTGAAGTTATTACAGCATAAGTTAAATCATCTTGGTGCAATACTGCCCGTCCACCAGTTGGACGGCGCACCAAATCAAGTTTAGTACCTTGCCAAGTTAAATTATCCCAAAATTCTGGATATTGGCGTTGATGATAGCCTAGCGAAATCGCTGCTGGATGCCAGGTATAAAAGCGCAAAGTTGGCGGATGTGTTCCCAGTCGATGCTGTTCTAGTAGCCACTCATCTATTGCCATCTGGATACTTCCAGATGCTTCTATTAGTGGAATTAAACGCCAAACATTCATTAACAATTAACAATTAGCAATTAACAATTAGCAGTGAGCTTTGATTTTATTAGGACTTAGGCATAAAACCCGTGACCAAGATGGTCACACTACATTTAAGCAACCACAAATGTAGTGTGGGCAAGATGCCCGCATCATGTTTGGCGTAAGTCCTGTTTATATCTGATGGCTGCTTACTGACGGCTAATTCTTAATTTTAATCAAGTTGCACTAAACTCAGCTTGCAAAGCATCATCATTATTATCAGCAATAGTTGCCACTACTGTAATGGCACGAGAAATTTCCCCTGGTGAAAGTTCTGCTACAGTGCGACTAGCTACTACAACAATTTGGTTGTCATAAATTGCAAAACGTGATTCAAATGTATCTAACCAATTCATTTCTAGCAGTTTCCGCATTAACTGCTGTTCATTATTCACAGGTAGCTTAAGAACAGAAGCCCAAACTGTAAAGGTATCCTCATCACTTGTACCAGTAAGCTGCACAAATACTTCAACGCTACCGTAATTAAACTTCCATAAATGACCTGCATCACCTTTGCTTACCATTGCAGTGTCATTTTGATCCAAACTGGAGATGACAGTTTGAATGATTTCTAGATGATTAACTTGAGTTCCATCTTCAATTAACTCGCTGGTAACTATATCAGCAGTTGAAAGACTTTCAGTGGAAACTGCTTCTGTGTTTGGATCTTGGGTTTTCATAGTCTTATGTTTTTTACTAAATTTGCGGTTTACCTAGACCTAATGTACCGCTTAGGCGTTGGCTTGTTTTAAAGAAAGAAAATTAGTTGAATTAATAGCTGGGTGAGGAATAGAGGTAAATACTTACTATTTACCCTATTTTATGAGAGTGCGATCGCACTCTTAGATACCTATTCTGCCCCTCAACAAGGCTTATGAGCAATCCAATACTTGCTGACAAAGTGAACTTCAGTGCTAATATCCCTAAAACCTGCTGACTCTAAACGTTCTACCAAATCATCATTGATGTAATTGTTGTAATAAGGCTCATGAAACATTGCTGGGAAGTTCTCCATAACTGACATAAAGTCAGGAGAATCACTCACCTGCATAGAATCACAAATCACAAAAACTCCTCCAGGTTTAGTTACTCTAAAGCATTCCTCAATTACGCGCTGACGCACCGCCGCAGGTAACTCATGGAACATAAAAACGCTTGTTACAGCATGGAAATAATTATCTAAGTAGGGCAACTCCTCAGCATTAGCTTGTAAAAGCTGAGGCAATTCTCCTGGGATTCCAGACAAAAGCTGATTAGCTTTCCGTAAGTATGCTGGTGATAAATCTATCCCAAATAATGATGCTTGGGGTAGAGTAGCCCGAATTGATTTGAGAGTGCGACCTGTACCGCAAGCTATATCAAGAACACGGATTTGCTGAGGTGGAACCGCATCAAAATCCTTAAGTCCTTGCTTTAAAGGACTTAAAATCCGCCGCCGCATCGCATCGGCTGCACCGTTAAATAAAATATCTACCTGCAAATCATAAAGATTTGCTGACGTATCACTTAAGTAACCATCGGTCTGATAATGGAAGTTTTGCAGATAATACTTGGGGTATCCTTCAGTATTAATTTCTGGAGAAAAATCTTGATACTTTTTCTGTTTAACGCGCTCCGAGACTTGTAGCATATCCAGCCAAACTACAGGATAGTAGCGCAAGAAATCTTCCCAAGATTGATCAAATAGCAAACTCGTAGGATAAACACCTTTCTCAGCATCTTGCCATTCGGCTGCTAGTATTTGGTTAAGCCTTTTTTGCAGTTTTATTAAAAGATTGGGATCAATAGGTTTAGTCTTCGGAGTACCAGCAGGATTAAGCAAATTTAACAACTGCGAGCTTAATGCTTTATGAGCTAAACCAAAAGAAATCTTACTTTGCTGAAAAACTTGATAAGCAAGTTGGGTGAGGGGGTCAGCAAACTGGTTATCTTCAGATTTGTGAAGAGTGTTATTTAATTGACGGCGATCCGCAACTGTCATAAGTTTTATGTTATTTATCTAAAGATATTTATATTTTCATTAAAATTTTGCACCAATAAATCTGTCAGTAGTTGGAATAAAAAAAATTGCCACCCCTAAAGGTGGCAATTGAGAGCTTATCTAGCAGTCAGCGTTCAGCTATCTGCACCGTCAGCTTTTTTATGTTCCTTGAAAGCTGTAGGCGCTTTGCGCCGTAGCGTAGCCTAAGCTAACAGCTAAATACTAATTTCTAGCAATCGTAGTAGAGAGCAAACTCGTAAGGGTGGGGACGTAGACGCATTGGGTTAACTTCATTATCGAGTTTGTACTCAATCCAGGTTTGAATGAAGTCTTCTGTAAACACACCTGACTCAGTTAAGAAAGCGTGGTCATTTTCCAAAGCTTCCAACGCACCTTCTAAAGAACCTGGAGTAGAAGGAACTTTCGCTAGTTCTTCTGGGGTGAGGTCGTAAATATCTTTATCTAAAGATTCACCAGGATCAATCTGGTTCTTAATGCCATCAAGTCCAGCACAAAGCATGGCGGCAAAAGCTAAATATGGGTTGCTGGTAGCATCTGGACAACGGAACTCTAAGCGCTTGGCTTTGGGGTTAGTACCAGATAGAGGAATGCGGATAGAGGCAGAACGATTACCTTGAGAGTAAGCGAGGTTAACAGGCGCTTCAAAACCAGGCACTAACCGCTTGTAGGAGTTAGTGGTGGGGTTTGTCAAAGCCAAAAGTGCAGGAGCGTGTTTGAGGATACCACCGATGTAATGCAATGCCATTTGGCTCAAACCTGCATATTTATCGCCTGCAAATAGCGGTTGTCCATCTTTCCAGATAGATTGGTGGGTATGCATACCAGAACCATTGTCGTTAAACAGTGGTTTTGGCATAAATGTCACGGTTTTGCCATATTTCTTAGCAACGTTCTTGATGACGTACTTATAAGTCATCAAATAATCTGCTGCCTTCACCAAAGTATCAAAGCGGAAACCTAGTTCGCATTGACCACCTGTAGCTACCTCATGGTGATGCTTTTCAATTGGTACGCCGCATTTTGCCATTGTCAGCAGCATTTCCGTCCGCATATCTTGGGAGGTATCTGTGGGGGCTACTGGGAAATACCCTTCTTTATAGCGTGGCTTATAACCCAAGTTGCCGCCTGGTTCCTCTTTACCAGAATTCCAACGACCTTCAACAGAATCTACATAGTAAAAGCCTGTATTCTGGGTTTGGTCAAAGCGAACATCATCAAAAATGAAGAACTCTGCTTCTGGCCCTAAGAAAGCTGTATCACCAATACCTGTAGAAATTAGGTAATCTACTGCTTTCTGAGCAATGGTGCGGGGGCAACGACTGTAGGGTTCGCCAGTACGCGGCTCAATAATGCTACAGATAACGCTCAGAGTAGGCTCTTGCATGAATGGGTCAATCCACGCTGTGGTGGGATCGAGTACCATTGCCATGTCGGATTCATTGATCGCTTTCCAACCCCGAATACTGGAGCCATCGAAAGGTACGCCTTCAGTGAAGGAGCTTTCGTCAATTTGATTGTGGTAAAGGGATAAGTGTTGCCAAATACCAGGCGTATCAATGAATTTTAGGTCAATTATCTGAATGTTATTTTCTTTAACATAATTCAGAAATTCTTGCGGGGTTTGGAACATGAATGACTCCTTGGTTTATAAGCTTGCTCTAATATCGCGCATCCGCAAACTAATTTAACGCTCATGATGGCTAGTAATTAGCTCTTGCTAAGACAACCCAGAACAAGTGAACGTTCTTTGACTACACAAGCGTTTGCTGTACTGGATCATCCTAGAGATATAATTAGGCATGATTTTGTATACAGCGTTACAGAATATTACGCTCCTGAGTTGGAGTCAACCTGTGGAAAGTTAAAAATTGTAGCAAAATTAACACAATTACTAGGTTTAGCATTATCAGGAGATAAAATAGTATAAATAGCTACAGTTTATGGGTTGGCGCGAATCATGGTTTTTAAATTAAATGCAGTAGATTTTGAGCAGCAAGAAGCAATTAAATATCGTCCAGGGCAGCGCGTAGAACTTAAGCAGCGTCCAGGAGTAGTGGATATCATTGTGGAATATGACCCGATGATGGTACCACCGATTGCTTTAGCTAATGATCCTAAGCCTCGCTATCCCGAAGAACTGCTGCTAGTTGTTACACCGAAAAGAAATGAGTGGTTAAAACCAGCAGGGCGTAGAAAGGTACGGACATTTTCTGGTGAGTATGCTTTAGCTAAGTAAAAAGCTAGTTTTTTATATTTGATGTTTTAATATAAAGTTACTCTCCCAATTAATACTTCCATGAGCCAACCCTGTGGGATTATTAATCAATAGAGATATGTTGATTCTTACTAGACCGATACAGATTGTTGTTGGGAGAGCGATTTTATGCGGGACGCAATTACAAACTTAATTAAGAACTACGATGTGACAGGTCGTTATCTAGACCGTGATGCCATTGATCAGCTTAAGTCTTATTTTGAAAGTGGCACTGGTAGACTTGCTGCTGCGGGCGTGATTAACGCCAATGCGGCATCAATTGTTAAGCAAGCAGGATCGCGGTTATTTGATGATCAGCCAGAACTAATTCGTCCTGGTGGTAATGCTTACACAACTCGTCGTTATGCGGCTTGTTTGCGGGATATGGATTATTACCTCCGCTATGCTAGTTACGCGCTAGTTGCAGGGGATAATCATGTGCTGGATGAGCGGGTGCTGCAAGGTCTAAGAGAAACCTATAATTCTTTGGGTGTACCGATTGGGCCAACGGTCATGGGCATTCAAATTATGAAGGGAATTGTCAAAGAACAAGTTGCTGCTGCTGGCATTCAGGATACAGGGTTTGTGGATCAGCCTTTTGATCACATGACTCGCGAGTTGAGTGAACAGGATATCTAAGTGAGATAGCAGGCATCTGTAGCAATGTCTGCTGTTTAATCAATATCTAAAAGCGATCGCACTTCTTCACAAATCTTAAGAAAAAGTGCGATCGCTTTTTTGTTGGATAATTAACTATCTAATTATTAATAAATATTAAGCTATACCTGTAGCCAGATAGGTTAAAGATTCAATACTTCTGAAACCCTTGGCAACAATTGGCGCATGATTAAAGCTATAGGCTCTATTGCGCCGTGGCGTAGCCTAAAAACCTATCCAAAAAGTCCTTTTAAGAGATTTTAACCGCAGATATAGCGCGTTAGCGCTTGCCGCAGGCTACGCAGATAAATGCAGATAATTTTCCATTTTTCGGATAGGCTCTAAGCTGATAGCTGACGGTGCAGACAGCTATATAACTTTGATGCGGTATTTAGATACAAACCCATTTTGAAGACTAGGAATAATTTCTAGTCTTTGCAGCGAGGAGTCTAGTACCAAATGCTGTACAGGAATACTATTCAAAATTTCTAACCCTTGCTTACGCCAGCACAGAATACCATCTTCCATCAAGGGATTTTTAATAACCAAAGACTCCCTAATAATAGGAATGGTAGAGTGAATATTAGCGCCAAAAACTTCCCAAACAATGGTTTTACCATCCAACAAAGCCCACCACTTACGGATGGCTGCCAAATTCCCTTCATTTTCAGGGAGGCTACTGTCACTACACCATACAGTAATTTGGGCAAGGCATTGTTTTGGTTGGGCGATCAACATCTATAAATGCTCAAAAATAGTTGAGTACAAATTTTTTATTACTTTATATATTATTAATTATTTCCACATAAATCTTAAGTATTTCTCAAGATTTGTAACGAAAATGAGATAAAAGTTGATTTAAATCCAGGATAAAAAATTTTAGTTGCTATATAAGTAGGTAAATATAAAATTTTCCTTAAGAAAATTCTAAATTGTTAAAAAATAATTAAAAAATTTTGGTTGGATGAGCGATCGCTTTAGTTATTCAAATCTCTAGTTCTTTGCCCCTGCCTCTGTTCGGACTTCGGCTCACGGCGGAAGCCTGCACCCCTGCTGTCTATTAGTCTCAATCTGATACAGCTAGCTGGGCTGGGCTAGTTTGGTCAAAGTAAGCCCAGCCGATTTGTACTAGCCTTTTGACAAACTATCTATACTCAAAGGAACCATATCCCCATGAGTTGTTAGTCCTAATAACATTGGCTCCGACGCTTGAATAAATTTACCAGTGAGTACACAACGTTGTTCCTGCTCTGCTTTTGCAGGAATACTGGCTCTGATATCGCTCTTGCAAAGTTTTGAGCGATAATCACCAGATTTTTGCTGGATGTAATCCCAGAGGATGTCTCGAATTAAAGCTTGATAGCCTTGATTGCCGGAAATAGCTTTAAGTTTTTCTTTAAGTTCTCTCTCCAGGCGGATGCTGGTGACTTCCATTTCAGTAGTTGAAGTCCGATTGAGAGTATACATGATTTTTTTCCTTAAAGTAGTGGACAGACTCGTAATACAAGTGTAGTATTTAAAAGTCAGCTTTAAATTAATCTTCTTAAAAAGCCTTCCTGTGAATACAAGAACTCACTCCACCCTAAATTTTGCCCCCAATCGGTGCCACCGTTGGGAAGCCGCAAGTATAGGTGTGGAGTTTTTGTTTATAGGTGAGGATAACCTGGAAGAGCAGGCTAAACAAAATAGCAATTATTCAGATGGCAGTAGGAATTTCCTAGTAGGAGATCCACAAATAAATAGCGAAGCGGGAGGTATAGATTGAAAAAATCTATACCGATATAAGAAAAGAAGATACGTCTAGGCGTTTTTCAACCCCCGCTTCTCAAGGAAAGAGGCGGGGATTTTTCTTTAGGAAATAGAGCAAGCCTGGTACAAGCTAACCGCGTACATAGAAGGAGCGATGCAGATGACTTGCACAACTCAAGTGTTAGGGAAGTCGGTGGTGGTATTCAGTAAGAATTATCTGCCAGTGAGCCGAGTGAATATCAAGCGAGCGATTATTCTGCTCGTTACCGGAAAAGCCGAACCCTTAGATTTTTTCAGTGGTATCGGTATAGCGGTGCGATCGCCTAACCACGTTGTGTATGTCCCTGGGCAGATTCGCCTGACGTTTGCAAGCAATGAGCGAGTTTGGAAAGTTCCGCCTGTAAATCGCCGAGAGGTGTTACGACGCGATCGCCACTCCTGTCAATACTGCGGTAGTACAAAACACTTAACACTCGATCATATTATTCCGAGATCAAAAGGCGGAAAACACACTTGGGACAACGTAGTTACAGCTTGCTCAAGTTGTAATGGTCGCAAAGGCGATCGCACTTTGATACAGACAGGAATGACGCTACGCACTCACCCGAAAGCACCTGTTCACCCAACAGTGGCATTTGCCGAACAGTTCTGGAAAGAGCAGCAAGAAAAAATGGAGTAGGGGGAAAAACCCGATATGTTAAAACTCACTTATACCGAAAATAGCTTTTACTTAGAACGTCTGGCTCAACCATTAGAAGATTGGGTGACACAGCGAGTAATTTTAGCGCTGCGAGTTGGGCAAAGCTTCTGTGTTGAACCTAGTACGGCGGCTTTCTTGCTTCCTGCTGATTTGCCTTTAACTGCTTTGGAGACACTGGTGCAACGGGAAGGTGGCGATGCGATCGCTCTTTCTGTCTGTGATGCTGAATATGTTGAAGTCAGCTTGGAAGGTTCTTGGCTATCAGCACCAGAGGATACAGAGGGTGTGTTTGTGGCTGCAATGAGCGATCGTCTTGAGTTCTTCTTGTTTAAGTTGTGGCAAGATGCTCAAATTTGTGAATCTGCGATCACGGAATAACCGCCTTTAACTTAGTACAAAACAATTGGTGGATGGTTTGCTAGTCCTCTACCAATTGCACTTTGACTTCGGATTTCTTCTTAAACTGGTATAAAAACTTAATATTTTCTTGACTATTCCTGAGCTTGTAAAATTAGCAGCAAGTGAATTACCAATCTGAAGCTGAGATCTGGCTTTTATAGCAAAAACTTGTAAAAGCACACTCAAAACCCTTACAGTTAAAGTTGCATTGTGGTTTGGAGTTGACTGACAAAAGCTGTGCGGAAAATTGTCATTGCTGGAAACTGGAAAATGTATAAAACTCAGGCAGAAGCTACGGAGTTTTTGCAAGGATTCATGCCTGAGTTAGAAAAAACTCCCGAAGATCGGGAGGTGGTGATTTGCCCTCCATTTACAGCTTTAGATGCAATATCTAGAAGTCTGCACGGTAGCCTCGTGCAATTAGGGGCGCAAAATGTCCATTGGGAAGATAATGGTGCTTTCACTGGTGAAGTAGCTGGTTCAATGTTGTCAGAAATTGGGGTGCGTTATGTGATTGTAGGTCACAGTGAACGCCGTCAATATTTTGGCGAAACTGATGAATCTGTTAACAAAAGGCTGTTGTCGGCTCAACGTCATGGTTTAATTCCCATACTCTGTGTGGGTGAAACCAAGCAACAACGAGATGCTGGTGAAACTGAATCAATTATTACTAACCAGCTAGAAAAAGACCTGGTGAATGTGGATCAACAACGGCTAGTAATTGCCTACGAACCTATCTGGGCAATTGGGACAGGAGACACCTGTGAGTCTTCGGAAGCTAACCGTGTAATTGGCGTGATTCGTAGTCAATTAAATAATGCTAACGTAACGATTCAATACGGTGGTTCTGTCAAGCCAGATAATATTGATGAAATTATGGCTCAACCAGAAATTGATGGTGCGCTAGTTGGGGGAGCAAGTTTGCAACCTGCAAGTTTTGCTCGCATTGTTAATTATCAATAGATTTGATTTATTAGTTGTTAGTTTTCTTTGGGCTAACAACTAATATTTTTTTAGATTAATGGAAAATTCTGCGAATTTATCTGTAGTGCCTTTGATTGTGCGAGAACGTTCTTTTGTCTGGGGCGATCGCACTTATTTAATGGGCGTTCTCAATGTAACCCCTGATAGCTTTAGCGACGGTGGTCAGTTTAATACTGTAGCAGCAGCAGTAGCACAAGCTAATTATTTAGTAGCATCCGGTGCTGATATTATTGATATTGGTGGTCAATCAACTAAACCAGGCGCAAAAGAAGTTTCTATTGTAGAAGAACTAAATCGGGTTTTACCAGTCGTGCAGGCGATTAGACCTGGTTTAACAGTACCAATTTCTATTGATACCACCCGCTCAGTTGTAGCCAATGCCGCAGTTAAAGCGGGCGCTGATATTGTTAATGATATTTCGGCTGGAACGTTTGACCCAGATATGTTATCTGTAGTTGCTTCCTTGGGTGTGCCTATTGTGTTGATGCACATTCGGGGAACACCGGAAATTATGCAAAAATTCACTGAATATAGCGATTTAATTGGGGAAATTTACGAGTTTTTTGAAAATAGAATTGCTGTAGCGATCGCAGCAGGTATTGAAAAGTCAAAAATTATTATTGATCCTGGTATTGGTTTTGCTAAAAATTATCAGCAAAATATCGAATTGCTGATAAATATATCTAAATTTCGTTCACTGGGATGTCCGGTATTAATTGGAGTATCCCGTAAAAGTTTTATTGGTCATATATTAAATCAGCCTGAGCCTAAACAGCGAGTGTGGGGTACTGCGGCTGCTTGTTGCGGTGCTATAGCCAATTCTGCCGACATTTTGCGAGTTCACGACCTCCCAGAAATGCGGGATGTTTCCCGTGTTGCAGATGCTATTTTTAGAAATAAGTAACTAACATTCAGAGCGGTCATTGATAATTGATAATTGATAATTGTTAATTGTTCAAGGTGTTGGAGTATTACCTGAAGTATTGGGAGTCGTATTAGAAGACTCGGAAATCATCCCTGAGATGCTTTCAGTCAAAGCTTTTGGATCCATAAATACAATTTTGGCATTGGGGCTGGAACTTAATTTTTGATTAGCATCGACATATCTTTGAGCAATTAAAAACTGTAAAACTTCTCGGCTTAAATTCTGCGATTTTAAAGCATCGCTTAAAAGTTCCACCGACTTTACCGTTCCCTCAGCTTCTAAAATAGCGGCTCTCTTTTTACTCTCTGCTGCCCTTTCTAACTCCAAAGCTTCCAACACTGCCTTTGCAGGTGTGATTTCTCGCACCTCTACCCTGTTTACCTTCACTCCCCAGGCGGTAGTCGCATCATCTAGCTGCTGTAACAATTCCTGATTAATTGATTGGCGAGAAGAATAGGTTTGTTCAAGTTCCAGTTGACCGATAGCAGAACGTAAAGTAGTTAAAACTAAATTTTCAATTGCTACTTCAATATCTTCTACCGAGTAAAAAGCTTTCTCTAAATCAAGAATTTTCCAGTAAATCACTGCGTCAGCCCTAAGAGAAACATTATCTTTAGTAATTGCTTGCTGTGGTTCAATCTCCAATACCTTCTCTCGATTCGTCTCCTCTACCACAATTGAATCTATAAAGGGAACGATAAAATTAAGACCAGGCTGTAGCCTACGCCGATACTGACCCAGACGTTCTACTAAGGCAACATTTCCTTCACTGATAATTTTTGCAGAACCCACTGTATAGCCGATTACCATTAAAATTATCGGAGCAAGCAAATAAAGTATAGAAGACATAGTTTTTTCCGGCTGTTAGCAGCGAGTTGAGGAGGATTTAGGGGTAATCTACTTGTTCTTTAACAGAGACATCCCAAGTAGCGGTGTTTTCACAGGCGATTGTGTGTGTAAAGTCTTAAAATTAAGTTGTAATTATCAAATTCGTCTCAATTACCAAAGTAGTTTTATGCCTCCTCGTTGGCCTCGTCAACCAGACCGCCGTGATCCAGACTATCGTCGTTTAGATGACAGGATGAATTTTGCTGTTCATGTAGGGATTTTTGCGGCTTGCAATTCTGGTTTGTGGTTCTTCCACAACTTGCAGCATACCACTTGGGATTGGATAACTTGGGTGACGGGTGGCTGGGCATCGGTGTTAGCTGCCCATGCTTTGTATATTTTTGCGATCGCAGACTATTCTGAACCTTCGCCAGAATCTTTAGCCACACCTGCTGTAGGATTTCAGCCTAAACCTCAGAATAAACCTAAAACCAAGTCTAAAAAAACTACCAAACGATAGACCGCTAACTCAAGCTTTGCGCTGATTGAATCTCGCGTCCCCATAGATTGCAATTGGATTAACAAGATACCTTACTGTGATAGAGATAAAATCCTATGGCTACCGCAAATACTACTGAAGCAATAGAAGGACTCGCCGCCGAAATTGGTGAAAACATTTTTATTGATGTTGCTAAATGGCATCTTTATTTAAGAGATGCCCATTTACACACCCAATTAGCACAACAGTTATATCCTATAGTTAGCGGCGGTAGGATAGAGGAAGACCAAGTGCTGCAAATCCTCAAAAACATTCCTGTTAAATTGGGTGGCGGTAAAATAGAAGTACCACTATCAGATTTGCTGCCGATGCAATGCCAAGTCAATTTGATGGATTTGTTGGAAGAATATCAGCGTAATCTTTAATTTTTGCTTCAAAGCATAATTTATAGAAATGAAGCAAGATTGATTTTTGTTTAGTCTGCGAAAGAGCTAAAAATTTTAGCTCTTTTTTATAAATTATCCCAACTTCGACAAGATAGTTTTACTCCAGCAATTCCCAGCATCTGCAATACTAATTATTAAATATTTCAGACAGTGTGCATAAAGATAGTAAATTATATTTCCCTCTATCTATTAAAGCTATTTTAAAAAAACTTTTATAAGTTTTGAAATTAGATTGTGGAAGCTTTCGGATTTTTTAAGATGTTTATATTTTTCTACAATAAATATTTTAATAAATTACTTTTGTATGGTTGTTTATTTAACTACGCGATAAAGTGGATAAAGAGAGTGCTAATCACAGAAAAATATGAAACCTGCTTTCAAGACTTTACTATTTACTCTCACTAGCGCATTACCCCTAAGCTTAGTTATCCTGCCAACTTATACGCCAGTAGTACGCGGACAAACCAATGTCATAGCCCAAACAACAGTTATATCTAACCCAACTCAGCCAACAATACAGGAAAAGCGATCGCCCCAACAAGTACCCACGATTGTCATTCCAGATCAACCAGTTTCTAACCAGTCTACAACTACCACTAATACACCAAAACCTACTACAACCCCCAATAATTCTAATTCATCAGAGGATAAAAAATCCTCACCGAATCAGGAACCTACTGATACTCCGAAAACAAGTAATACTGAAAACAAAGAACCTGCACCTAGTCCAGAAGAAATTGCCAAACGGCAAAAGTTAATTCAAGCAGACCAACTTTACATGGGGGGGCAATATTCTGCCGCAGAAAAAATTTACCGAGAAGTTAAAACCCCCTTCTCAAAGGTGCAAGCAACTACTGAACGAAAAGAAGTAATTAGTGACCTTGACAAATTGCCAGTAGCGGGTCAGGTTTACTGGCGTATTTCTACAGCAGGGTTAGAACAAGGACTGGAAACTAAAATATTTGTACCACTCACAAATTTAGTAGAGAAATACCCAGAGTTTATTCCTGGTCAATTGCGGTACGCCCAAGTATTAAAAAATTACAATCGGAATGCAGAAGCGTTACAAGTATTAGAAAAAGCAACAACTTTATATCCTAACCAACCGGATTTACTAAAAGCGAAAATTGCTTTGTTAGGAGAATCAAAACAGTGGTTAGAAGCTTCATTAGCAGCACGTCAATTTGCTTTACTTAACCCCAATAATTCCCAATCTGATGAATTTAATACAATAGCAGATAAAAATCTAGAACGCTATCAATCGCATCTACGGGCAGAATTAAGAGGAAATACGATTGTTAACGCGATTACTGGTGTGTTAGGTTATGCCGTCACTGGTAGTTTACTCGGCCCTGTTACAGCAGTACAATCTACAGCAATGCTGCTGAGGGGAGAATCAGCCGTAGGGGAAGGTGTATCTAAGCAGGCTAAACGAGTTTTACCCCTGGTAGAAGATCAAGAAGTATTGGATTATGTTAGAGAAATAGGTAATAAATTAGCTACTGTAGCAGGTCGCAAAGACTTTGAATATGAGTTTTATGTAGTCATGGATGACGAACTCAATGCCTTTGCTCTACCTGGTGGTAAGGTGTTTGTGAATGCTGGTGCAATTCTTCGCAGTAATTCCGAAGCAGAGTTAGCTGGTTTAATGGCGCATGAGTTATCCCATGCTGTTTTATCTCATGGATTCCAGTTAGCAACTCAGGGAAATTTAACTGCTAACATTACCCAATTTATCCCTTATGGTGGCACTCTCGGTAATTTAATCGTTCTTGACTACAGCAGAGATATGGAACGTCAGGCTGATTTTTTGGGTACACGGCTTTTGACTTCTACCGGATATGCTGCTGATGGTTTGCACAATTTGATGGTAACTCTAAATAAGCAAGACCGCGATCGCCCTTTGTTTAGTTGGTTATCATCTCACCCAGTTACTAACGAAAGAATTAGCTATTTAGAAGATTTGATTGTGACTAACGGTTACAACCGCTTTGCTTATGAGGGGGTAACACGACACACCAAAATTCAAGAAAAAGTAAAACAAATACTACAGAAAGCTAAAGACAAAAAGGAAAGTAGGCGCGATCGCGATCGTCGTCAGCAATTAGAATTACAATTCTAGCTCAAATTTTGTTGAGTCTTGCTATCTTCTCTCCTCTGTCCTCTCTCCTCACTTTTATGCAACGAATTCTAGAACCAGAAGTAATGGATAGCTGGGAAGAAGCTATTGAGTATGACTCAATGGACTTCACAGAAGTTAACGCCGCTTTTGCTGAAAAAGCAATTACTTTAGCACCAGCAACAGCTAAAGTTTTAGATGCTGGTACTGGTACAGCGCGTATACCAATAATAATTTGTCAGCAGCGCCCACAGTGGGAAATTATTGGTATTGACTTAGCGCAATCAATGCTGGAAGTTGGATTAAAAAATGTTACCCAAGCTAATTTACAACAGCAAATTTCCCTGGAATTAGTTGATGTTAAACAAATGCCTTATTCAAATGGGCAGTTTGATCTAGTAATTTCCAATAGTATTGTCCACCATTTACCAGATCCTTTACCCTTCTTTGGGGAAATAAAGCGTGTATTAAAACCCAACGGTGCTATCCTAATTCGCGATTTGATTAGACCAGCTAATGAGAAAATTATCAATGATTTAGTAGAAGGTATTGGTTCTGATTATAATGAACATCAAAAGAAGCTATTTAGTGATTCTTTACACGCAGCATTTACCTTAGATGAGGTTCAGTACCTTTTAGAGCAAGCTGGTTTAGATCAGGTTAAAATTTATCAATCTTCTGATCGACATTGGACAGCAGAACGAGCTTTAATGTAGTTGAAATCGTCATTATTTTTAGTAAGTAGGTGGGCATAAATAAACGTATAATGATTTTCCCAATCACCAGTCCCCAGTCTCCAGTCCCCAGTCATCGCAGGTAACGTTTAATTTCTATTGTTATTTAGGCTAATAGACTTATCCCAAAAAGAATGTATAGATGTTGGATGCCACGCCTCTACATGGGTTTTAGGTAATGCACCTTTAATTTCTAGAGATGTCTAATAGTATTTTTATACTACAAAATGTTATTTTTAAAATCTACCAGTGCCTTTTGCAGTAATGGTTGCTGCAACATTTGCTCTAGTTTCCAAGTCATCGAATATAACTCTATGATGCTAACGTTCACTGCTTCACATCTGGATCGAGGTAGATGTTAAACTCTGTCAACCGTATTTTCACAGCCTTTGCAGAAAAGTTAATTTCATTTAGCCGGAAATCTGGTCGTCAGGCGTGGTTTGTATTCTTAGTTGCCTTTAGCCTGATAATTACCCTGATGACTCCAATGGCATCTTATTCTCAGGCTTCCCAGGCAATGTTTAACGACATTGAAGGCAACTGGGCGCAATCGTGTATCGAACAACTGGCACAACGCAAGATTATCAGTGGTTATCAGGATGGCAGTTTCAAGCCAAATGATCCAGTGACAAGAGTTGAGTGGGCGGTGATGATTAGCAAGGCTTTCCCCAAAGCGCCTAGAGTGCGTAGTGCTGGTAAATTTGTTGATATTGCAAATAACTATTGGGCAGCGCCTGCAATTAGTTATGCCTATACGACAGGTTTTATGTCTAGTGTTAAAAATCAAGTGTTTAATCCTAGCCAAAAGATGTCGCGTGTGCAGGTGTTAACCTCTGTGGCTAATGGCTTAAAATATTCGCCTAAAAATCCTGTTGCTAATACTTTGAATCAGGCGTTTACTGATGCTTCAGAGATTCCTGAAAGTGCTAAAAGTGCGATTGCGGCTGCTACAGAAAAACAATTAGTCGTTAATTACCCTGATGCGAGAAAACTCAAACCCGATCAGTTGGTGACTAGAGGGGAAATTGCCGCGTTTTTATGTCAAGCTACTGGTACAACCGGATTAGTGTCTTCTCAGTATATTGCTACGAGAACGCCGAGAGTAGCCCAGGCTAGTGTAGCGCCATCTTCTGAGATTAGAGGTGTTTGGCTAACAAATATAGATAGTGATGTGTTATTTGATCGCGATCGCCTTTCTAGAGCGATTCAACGCCTACACGATCTTAACTTTAATACCGTTTATCCAGTAGTCTGGAATTGCGGCTATACACTCTATCCTAGCCGTGTAGCTAACAATATCATTGGGCGATCGCTTCATCCAGAACCAGGACTAAGACGGCGAGATATCCTGCAAGAAATGGTTCAAAAGGGACATCGAGAAGGTATGGCGGTGATACCTTGGTTTGAGTTTGGGTTTATGGCACCAGCCGACTCTGGTAAACTCCAATGCGATCCCACATCAGAATTAGCCCAGCGTCATCCTCAGTGGATTAGCAGCCGTCGTGATGGTACAACTATTTGGAAAGAAGGCCCTCACGATCGTCTATGGCTTAATCCCTTACATCCAGGGGTACAAAACTTTATCAAAGATTTAGTTGTCGAAATGGTCAGAAACTATGATATAGATGGCATCCAATTCGACGATCATATGGGATTGCCCTCTGACTTTGGCTACGACCCATTTACAGTTTCACTTTATCAGAGTGAACATAACGGTCAATCTCCTCCTAATAATCCTCAAGATGCTGAATGGTTACGTTGGCGGGCTGATAAAATAACTGGATTCATGGCACAGTTATTCCGCGCCATCAAAGACGAAAAAGAAAAAGTCGTCGTTTCTCTATCACCCAATCCTCAAGAGTTCTCCTACAATTCTTATCTGCAAGATTGGGAAAGTTGGGAACGGCAAGGGATTGTTGAAGAACTGGTAATACAGTTATATCGCAACGATATCAATCGGTTAATTGACGATTTAGAACGTCCAGAAGTCAAAGCCGCACGTAGTCATATTCCAGTTGCGATCGGAATTTTGACAGGAACTCTACCCCGTTCTATTTCAATCCCACAAATTCAGGAACAAGTAGAAGTTGTTCGCGAACGTGGCTTTGCTGGTGTTTCATTCTTCTTCTATGAAACTTTGTGGAATATCGCAAATGAAACTCCAACTCAACGACAAGCAGCTTTTAAACAAATGTTTCCCAATTTAGCACAACGACCTAATTTAGTTAAGGGTTGGAGACCAAATACTGAGGCGATATAGTAGTCAGCACTCAGGTAGGGGCGAACAATTGTCTGCGATCCGCGCAGGATCGCATGGACTCCCCTACTTTTTGATCGCGCCTTTGTTACTCAGGGTTTCAAGGTGAAGTACCGACATCTTTCAAGCTACAAAATGCGAGGAGCCCAAACAATAGAAGTGGCAATACCACTCGATACCCAGCTTTGGCTCTATAAATTAATCTGAGATTGAGTCCATATTATTTATGAATAAAGCCGCTTCACCTTTAGGTATTCAAACTTACTACCAAGGTAAAATCACAATTGATTTGGAACCTTGCATATATCAGGAATTACAGAAGCAATCTCTCAGCACTTCTGAATTCATCCACAGGTTGATTCACTTCATCGCTAAGATAGAAAACAATAAAGAGAAATACAACATCAATCCTTACACTGAGAAATTCCATCGAGGAATTCACATCTTAGGTAGGCATGATTCTGAATTAGGAGTTTTTCCTACTTCCCATCTGGCATTGAAATGTTCAGAAGGTCGCCCTTGTGCAGAAAATCCCAGAAAACAGTTTTTTAGGAGCATACAATTAGCCTGGGAATTTCAAAACCTGTTAAACGAGCAACAGAAAGCTCTGCTCCAGATTTGTCCCACTTACTTGCACTTCCAAACCTGCGTTAGGAGTGCCTTTTTTAAACGGGTACTCTTTATGCCAAGAATTGAGGGTACTCCACTAGGAAAAACAGAAACAGGATTTAGTCCTGAATTCTGTGAGATATTCAACATTCCTGATTTTCAGGAAATCAAGAGCAAATTTCGGTTCTCCCTACATCGTTTTGTAGATCCTGAAAAAAAGCGTCAAATACTTAAAATTCAGACTACATATTTATTTCAACGTTTGTATCAACTAGGAATTAAAATTTTTAGCTTAAATCAAAAAAATATTTTAACCACATTAAATATTAGTGATAACCAAGCTCAATACGTCATTATCGATCCGATCGCCGATTATTTTTTACCAATTTCTCCTGCCTATAATCTCTTGACAGCCCAATTGTGCAAATTTAAATAACTTTACTATGGAGAGTATGTTCAAACTCATTTACAAAACATAGAAAAGAGACGCTTTGATGAAAGCGCCTCTAGTTAATGAAAAAAATACTATGAGGGCTTGAAAACAGACAAAAAGCGGATAATAAACGCTGTAAAAGTCCCAATTAACAAAAACAAAATTCCGTCAGATGGTCGAGTGAAAGTCTCCGAGGCGACTAAATATCCTACTGTTGCCAAGCCAGCTACAGGTATCAATCTCAAAAAATCCCTAGAGAGGCGGTTGGGTGGAGTTCCTTTTCGCCAACTTTTCCATAAAGAGATTGCATCTGCTACAACAAACGAACCAATGGCTGCAAAAACTATCAAGCCTACCCAGTACTGCATGATTGTTTGATGATTAGGACTTACGCAAGTTTAAAGCATTAAATCAGTAGCTAGAGCGAAATAAACTTAACAATGAAATCTGGTAATTGTTAATTGTTCTTACGCTGTCCAGACGTACACAGACGGAAATACACAGACTGAAATAATTCTTTAATTGGAAAGACGATATAAGTAAGGGGATTAATCGTGACAATAATATTTCGGAAGTCGCGCTTCGCAAGAGCTACAATTGCCCAAGACAACCATCGAGCATCCATCACACCATAGGGATTTAGCTGACTCTTGAAGGGGCCTAATATCAACTTGCGGATAACGCAGGGAGCATCTAATCGACGTAGGGTAATCAAGTCTCCTAGCGTTCTTTTAGACAACTCATACAAGGGGCTGAATGCCGGACTAACTTCGGCTTCCGAGGTGTTGATCCAAAGTTCTTTGATGGCTTTATGGCTTGATTCTGTAACAGTTTCTAGAAATAATTCAGCTAATTTCAATGCTGAAAAAGTGTTGACCTCGTAAGATTTTTGGATCGCTTCAGGAGAGCGATCGCTGTACACATTTACACCGTGATTGATAATCAAAATATCAACATTTTTCAAGCGAGTTGTTAACTCGGTTTCCGCCCCTAAATGCCAGTGCAAAATTTCAATTCCTGGCTTAAACTCCGCATCGCTGTTAGTAGTTAACGCCACTACCTTAGCTCCTTGGAGGCACAATTCTTCAATCAACGCCTGTCCGAACGTACCAGAGGCTCCGGTAATCGCTACTACTTTGCCTTTTAGGGATAGACTTGTTCCCAATAGCTTATCTACCAGGGTAAAGTGACCACAAAAGTAAGCATTACCCTGATCAAAATGATGTCGCCAGTGATAAGTACGATTCACCGTCCATTGGGAGGGAATTTCTACTAAATCGCCTGGTTTATGGGTGAGATCGGTCTGAAGCAGAAGTCCTTGAGAACGAGCGATCGCAGGGATTAAAAATCCTAGAGAATAGAGACAACCAAGCCACATTCCATAGTTTTGTGACAGCCCAGCAACTACAGCCGTTGCTCCAACCATCATCAGGGATTCGGGTACATCGTTGTTCCACTGTGCTTTCTGATAAGCTTCTAAGCTTACTATGGTCAAATCACGACGATAGGCTTTGTGATGCAGGGTATGGGAACTCTGTAACGGTTTCCAGTAATGTCCTGCGATGTGATATACATCTCGCACCAGTTCCGCAAATATGACGGAAGCCAATCCCAGTAGTAGTTGGATAAATATTTGATTTTGTAGCAGGTTGAAGTCCATCTGGTTAAGTCGCGTTTATAAAAATTTATTCGGAATTGTAACGTGATGTAAAGCTTTGATAAAAACTTAATCCAATTTTAAGTGAAAAAATCAATGATATATAGCGGTTCCTCTGTCAGGAGTTAGCTAGTTTAATTTAATACTGCGATCGCACTCTTGCGGGTGGGTAGCTTCCTACCTGCAACCATCCATGATGGTAATATTGCCTCGCAAGTCTCAGCACCTATCCTTGGAGAGTATAGGAAATACAGTGGGAAGCTCTACCATTCAGCTTAATCACAATGCCAGTGGAAATCGCGATCGCCGTCTTAAGGCAACTATAGTAGTTTTACTGGTCTGGGGTATCGTGAGTTTGCTCCACTTGCGATCTGAGACACAGTGGCTAATGGTGGTATTAACAGCAGTCCTAACAATTCAAGCAATTAGGATGCTGATTGCAAAACCGCTTACTGGCTCGATTAATGGTGATACCGATTTGCTTACCCTCTCGATTTTGGTTCCAGCAAAAAATGAAAGTGCAGTCTTACCTAATTTAGTTCATAGCCTATTCCGCCTAGACTATCCAAACACTCACTTAGATATCTGGATCGTAGATGACGGTAGTACAGATGCAACCCCCCAAATATTGCAAGAATTACAAGCTCAATTTCCAAGGTTGCAGGTTCATCGACGGGAATCAAAAGGTGGTAAATCAGGGGCGCTTAATGCAGTGTTTCCCTTGACCCAAGGAGAGATTATTTTAGTCTGCGATGCCGATGCTCAACTTCCTGCTAATTTCCTGCGGCAAACAGTCCCTTTGTTTCAGAATAAAGCTATTGGTGCGGTGCAAGTGCGAAAAGCTATAGCCAATGCTGATACCAATTTCTTAACTCGTTGCCAACAAATGGAAATGAGTTGTGATGCTTTTCTACAAACCCATAGAATTGCTGCGGGCGGAATGTCTGAACTACGAGGCAATGGTATGTTAGTTCGTCGGGAACTGCTAGAAAAGTGCAACGGTTGGAATGAGGATACTGTCACCGATGATTTAGATCTTTGCTTCAAGCTTTATCTAGTAGGCACAGAAATTGAGTTTTTAACAGTTCTATCTATTCAAGAAGAAGGGGTGACAACCTGGAAAAATCTCTGGCATCAACGCTGCCGTTGGGCTGAAGGTGGATATCAGCGTTACTTAGATTACTTTCCCGAAATATTGACGTTAGGTTGGGCTAAAGAAATAGATTTATTATTATTTTTTCTGTTGCAATTTCTACTGCCAATTGGACTTATTCCTGACTTACTCTGGACAATTTTTTACAGCCATCGTCCAGTGTTGTTGCCACTGCAAACGCTACTGAGTATCATTTTAACTGTTGCTTTCATCGGTGGGCTTTATCAATTTCAAAATTTACGAAGCGGGTCTTTACTAGGGGCAACAATTCAAGGTTCTCTCTACATGGTACATTGGATTCCCGTGATGATTGTGACCACTTTAAGTATGTGTGTGAAACCACAGAAGTTGGAGTGGATTAAAACCGAACATAGTGGTATAACGGCTTAAGGAGAAAGAAACATAATGTTGGATTTACCGAATAGTCAGAGCATTGGAGTAACTGATAGGATAACCTCTTAGTTGAGCAGAGGTGCTTAAATGTCTAAAATAGAAGGCTTTAGAGTAAGAAATTACAGAGTCCTTCGTGATCTCACCTTGGGAAAGCTTTGGAACACGCAGAATGCCAAGCCATTAACGCCAATGACAGCAGTCATCGGTAAGAATGGTGTAGGAAAAAGTACAATTTTCGACACTTTTGGCTTTCTTGCAGACTGCTTGAAAAAGGGAGTGGAGGAAGCTTGCGATTCTCGCGGTCGTGGAGGCTTTGAGAGAATTCGTTCACAAGGACAAGAGGGAAGTATTGAGTTTGAGATCTATTATAAAGAGGATCGTAACGCCCGACCCATTACGTATGAGTTAGCAATAGATATTGACTCGTCGGGAAGACCTTATGTAAAAAGGGAGAGACTCAGACAACGAAGAAAAGGACAAAGTAGGGGACAACCCTTTTCTTTTCTTATTCTTAATCAAGGTAAAGGTGTTGCATGGAAGGGCGAAGAAGAAGGCAAGCAAGTTGAGGAAGAAAAAGGTGCATTTGATTTGTTAAAATTCATAGAAAAAATCCAGAAAGGTGATGCAGAAGAGGATAGTAAAGAAACCGAAGTAGTCGAACTTGACGATCAGCGAAAACTAGGAATTGCAACTTTGGGATCGCTCAAACAACACCCAAGAATTTCAGTGTTTCGTAGATTTATTGAAGGATGGTATTTAAGCTATTTCACGCCAGACGCGGCAAGAATTTTGCCTCTTGCTGGGCCACAAAAGCATCTGAATATTCATGGAGATAATTTGGGAAATGTCGTTCAGTTTATGGAGAGAGAGTATCCCAAGAAGTTTCAATCCATCCTTAAAAAAATCTCTGGCAAGATTCCAGGTGTAAACAAGATTAGCACCGAGAAAACTCCGGACGGAAGACTCCTTCTTCGCTTCAACGACAAAGGGTTTCAAGATCCGTTCTATGCTCAACAAATGTCAGAGGGAACACTAAAGGTATTTGCCTATCTCCTCCTCTTAGAAGATCCATCACCACCACCATTTTTGTGCATCGAAGAGCCAGAAAACGGACTTTACCATAAACTTTTAGAAACCCTGGCGCAAGAATTTCGAGAACACGCTACAGGTCACAAGGGTGGATCGCAAGTATTTGTGACAACACATCAACCCTACTTTGTAGATGCCCTTGAACCTGACGAGGTTTGGGTACTTGAAAAAGGCGAGGATGGATTTTCTAAAATCAGGCAAGCTAGTGAAGATCCTCTCATCAATAATCTTGTTTCTGAAGGCTTGCCCCTCGGCGGACTTTGGTACAGCGACTACTTGGATAAAACGTGAATATATGCACTTTGAGATCTTAGTTGATGATATTTCTGGCGAAACTGCTCTTAACATTCTTCTCCCAAAAATTATCAACACCGAACAACACACATTTAAGATCCATTCTTACAAAGGAATAGGACATATTCCTAAAAATTTAAAATCTAGTTCTGATGCAAACAAACGAATTCTGCTTGACCAGTTGCCGCGACTTATTCAAGGCTACGGTAAAACATTATCTTATTCTCCTGCTGTCCTCATTGTCATTTGCGATCTTGATGACCGATGCATGAGTGCTTTTCGCAAAGAACTACTTGAACTCGTAAATTCTTGTAATCCTAAGCCAAAGACACAATTTTGCATCGCTATTGAGGAAGGAGAAGCATGGTTTTTAGGTGATTGGGCAGCAGTGAAGGCAGCTTATCCGAGTGCAAAACAAGCATTGCTAAATTCATACACCAATGATGATATCTGTGGTACATGGGAAAAATTAGCCGACGTAGTATATTCTGGTGGTTGCAAAAAGTTGTCTAAACTTGGTTGGCAGGGAATTGGTAAAGAGAAGGCAAATTGGGCGGAAAAGATCTCTCCCTTGATGGACATTGACAATAATCAATCACCAAGCTTCTGCTATTTCCGAGATAAGCTTCGACATTTAAGTGGACAGTAGAGCAAGCAACGGCAACAAAGAATCATGTTGAATTTGCTAATTCCAAAGAAGTTAATTTTTCAAAATAGTCAAATTGTTACTATAGCCCCATTTTTATCTTTCATTGATTTTTATTGATCTAATAAAAAGGCTATGAATTCCTTAGTACAGAAATTCTGAATACCTTTGAATGCTTGACATATTCAGAGCGTTTGAAGTTGGGATTAGAGATTCTGAAGCGGATAGTTGATTTAGACTTTCTACCTTGCTTTAATGAGGATTTAGTCGATAATTTAGTTTCAATTAAAGTACTTTCTTCTTGCGTCAACTCAAGAAACTCACCAACAGTTCCAACCTTCCAGCCTTTGGCTTCTAGACGCTCTTTTTTAGTTCGTTCCATAAGTCTATTCCTGACTATCAAGATCGTATTTACTTATTCGCTTTTTACAATTCTCAATTACATTATCGGGGGTTGTTCTAGTGGTTTTGTAAAACACTTCAACGATTAAGATTGCATCATCATCAATTCGATAGATAATCGCCAGTTTTTTCCTGCATCCCTAACCCGTAGTTCATGACAATGCGCTGCTATGCTAGGCATTGGTCTTGAATGTGGCAGCCCAAGGTTTTCACCCTGCTGCAATCGTCTGAGCAATACGCCAGTTTCTATACGCGCCTCTTGACTGAAAGGCGGAGTTTTAACCTCGCCATACAGCCAAACGAGCGGTTTATTATTATTACTCATAATTATTTTAGATCAAATATGATATATTTTACGTTCTTAAAAAGCTTAGGACTGCGTTAGAGCGATCGCCATTCCCATAAATTCTCAGCCTATAATCACCTTAAACAGATCCAAAGGCAACAAATAATCATGTTGGATTTGCTGATTCAAAACGGCTTAATTTTTGATGGTTTAGGATCTGCCGCTGTACGTGGAGATATAGGCATTCAAAATGGTCGAATAGTTGCCATGCCTGCGGCGGGCAACACCAACGATCCTTACTTATCTGTTGATGCTCATGAAGTGGTAGATGCTTCCCAACTGTGGGTGACACCAGGATTTATAGATATTCATACCCACTACGATCTTGAGTTAGAAATTGCACCAGGGCTGAGTGAATCAGTGCGTCATGGTGTCACCAGCGTTGTTATTGGCAACTGTAGCTTGTCTGTTGCTGTTGGTGAACCCCAAATGTTAGCAGATATATTTCAGAGAGTAGAGACGCTTTCTCATCGGCTGATTAATAAATGGTTGCAACAATCAGTTTCTTGGCATACACCAGCAGAATATCTGGATCATTTAAAACAGTTGCCCCTTGGCGCAAATGTTGCACCGATGTTTGGGCATAGCGCCTTACGCGCCCATGTCATGGGATTGGAACGTAGCCTCAAAGATCAACCCTCAGAAACCGAACTCAAAAGGATTGAGCAAATAGCGGCAGATGCGCTAGACGCTGGATTTGTTGGCATCTCAATTGATATGTTTCCCTGGCATAGAATGAGCGGAGAATGGCGCGGCTCAACTATTCCATCACAACACGCCAATTTTAGAGAATATGCTATGTTAGCCAATCTCTGTCGGCAACGGGATGTAGTTTTTCAGGTTACGCCCAATTTACAGCAACTCACTTCTTTTCTAAATATTCTCCACATGGGTTCAGGTATTGGAAGAAAACCTTTGCGCCTGACAGTATTATCAGCCTTGGATGCTGTACACGATCGCAGACTTTGGCGCATATTTTCCCCCCTGCTATTCATCTGGAACCGTATTCTAGGTGGAAATGTGCGCTTTCAAACCTTAACCGAACCCTTCACAATTTACTCGGATGGTTCTGTCACTCCATTATTTGAAGAATTCCCCACAGGCGCACAGCTTAATAGCTGTGATTCACGACAGGAACGCCGACAATTATGGCAATCTGAAAACTTTAGTCGCCAGTTCCGTCAAGAATGGAATAGTGACTGGCGTAAATCATTCCATCGTCAGTTAGATTTAATGGTAATTGTCAACTGTCCTGAAACAAACTGGCAGGGGTTAAGCTTTGCAGAAGTTGCTCACCAAAAGCAACTTGAACCAGTAGACTTTTTTATCCAAGCGTTACAGGATTATGATACAGATCTGCGCTGGGTTGCTACAGGAGCGAACGATCGCTTAGAACCCCGTTTAGCTCTAATGCAACACCCTTATATCTTGCCTGGTTTTACCGATGCTGGAGCCCATGTGCGTAACCTTGGCTACTATGATGGAGCCTTATCATTACTAAAACAAGCGATCGCTACTAATTTTCTCTCTCCTGAAACCGCTATTCACCGTATTACCGGAGAACCTGCCCAGTGGTTTCGTCTCGATACAGGAGTTCTCAAAGTCGGTGCTAAAGCTGATTTAGTAATACTAAATCCATCTGCTTTAAATCAGCCAATTAGTCCACCAGTGGAAATATCAGATCCACTCCTTGATGGTGAACCTCGCCTGGTTAAGCGTGGCTCAGATGATATTGTGCAAGCCGTTTATATTAATGGGATTAAGGTTATTAATCAAGGTCAGGTAAGTAAACATCTAGGTCAAGAACGACTAGGAACAGTTTTGTCTCCCTGCGTTAGCTGAAAATTTTTTATGAGTAAAATTAATTTTATTGTTAACCAGAAGTTGAGAAATCAAATCAACGACCAAATTCTGGATCATCCTTTTACAGACTACTGGGATATTTTTGTCCTTAAACACCAGCACCCGATCAATATTGCTCTACACGTTATTGGAATATTTATTTTTTACGGATTACTATTTTGTAGCTTGAAGTTTCACAACTTGGGGGTACTGTTGTGTTTACCTCTAACGCAATTAGTGGGATTAATTGGGCATTTATTGTTTGAGCAAAGCCATATTGATATACAGGATGCAGTGTTTTCTTGGCGGGCATCTTCCTGTTTAGGTCGAATGCTATTGAGAGTAGTGTTGGGTAAGTATAGAGATGATATCGAGCAACGGCTAGAAATTTTACGCAACTATCAGCAAAAAGCAAATTAAACGCCCCTTGAAAAGTTATCAATAGATATCTTGCAAAAGGCGATAAATTTCCTAGAGCACCTGCGTCCATCTGCGTTCTAAAAAAACAGATAAATGATTTTGCAATAAATCTAATGCTTTTGTGCTTAAAATGTATAAGCTTTGTTGATTATGCCTGCATCTTGAATTGCTGCCAAGGCAGTTTTGCCTATAATGCGGTGAGCCGCAGTCGTCGGATGAATACTATCCCAGAACAAAAATTGGTCTGGATTTTCATAACTGTTCGTCCCAGCCATACATCCACTGATGACATTGCTAAAGCCAAACGTGGCGGGATTTGTAATAGCTTCTCTATATAGTTTGTTAGCATCTAGAGTAGCAATTTGAAGATCAGAACGCTGCTGACTAACTAGCTTGAGCGATCGCCTTAAGCCTTGATTATGCGCTTGAGTTAATCCACTTAAGTATGCAGAATTCCCATTATTTCGTGTAGCTGGTAAGTGTCCCAAATCTGGCAAATTTCCCACAATCATCTTTTTAGCACCAAAATCGCACAAGGAGGCGATCGCTTTCGTCAAATTTTCCAGGGGAACTGTTGCACTGCTTACTCCTTGCAAATAATCATTCGCTCCCGCCCAAATAACATATAGTGCATTGGGATTTGCCTGTTGATTTGTCTGTGTAAAAGACTTTACCTGAGTTAGCAAATCAGGTACAAAATTGTTGTAATTTATCTGCGCTGCACCTGAGTTAACTTTTCCAGTAGTTGCTCCTCCATAAGCAAAATTCTTGCTTTGGTTTGATGACAGATTAAGGCTTTCGGCAAGATATTCAACCCAAACCCGACCATTAGAGTAACGTCCATGAAAGTAAGGCGGATTTGGCGGGTACATTCCTCCGCTTAATCGAAAAACAGTACCGACATCTGAAAGACTATCCCCAAATACATTAATTTCTGTGAGCGGGTGATGATTTTGAATAGATGTTGTGATTACAACCATGACAAAAAGCAGTAACGTAAGTTTTGTTGCTAAAATCCAGTTTTAAATGCGATCAAATTATTAATGTTTAGTCCGAAGATTGCCGCTTTTAATTTAAATTTTCAAACCTTCGCGCAACCTAATGGTTCTAGTTTTGGTTATAGTTTGAGACTACAATTGATCGCTTCTCTAGGCTAACAAGCTGAGTTAACCAGTGATCGACGGAACCGAATACTTAATGGCACGGATTTTACCAATTGTATTTAATCAAATTAGTTATTACGTGATTGCTAAGTGCAATGAATAATTTCTGTTGAGCGATCGCACTAGATTTGGATTTTTGATCGCAGATGTGAGCAGATATTCATGTCGGGCGAATGCCCGAAACGCACCCTTTCCAGATGAAATACCAATATTTGTACTAAGTGCCTTGGGGACTGCTATAAAAGCCTATTTAACAAATTTTGCTAACTATGTCAACATGATTAAATATAAAGCTTTCTCCCCTCCCTGTTCACGGGGAGGGGTTAGGGGTCGGGTTGTCGTTTTGATGAAAACTATCCTCCAATACCTAAACGTCCTGCCAAACCAGGAGCCAAGGGAATTAGAGTTGCTATCATCAAAAACAAAGCAAGTAAACCTAAAGCTGCTCTAGCATCATCAGGTTCTGTAATTTCATTCAAACTGGGTCTTTCCAACCCTCGCTGTAAGAACAAAATTGCAATTACCCAGTAAAAAATGATCGGATTACCTGGATTTACTACAGAAACAATACCCAGGATAATTAATGTTGCTATTGTTGTCCGTTGAGCAGTTTTACGCCCATAGATAGCTTGTACAATTCTGCCACCATCTAACTGTCCTGCTGGCATTAAGTTCAATGCTGTAACTACTAAACCCAACCAACCAATTATTGCTAGTGGGTGGATATCAACAATGGTATTTTGGAGGGCAGAACCCAAGATCACTTTTGCCAGTGTCCCGACTAAAATTGAGCCTTGGAAAAATTGTGCAGGTAATTGAAATAAACTACCTGGGTGAGAAAGCAATAATCCTGTAATCAGCATCAACAAAGATACAATACCGCCAATAGCGGGGCCTGCTAGGGCTATATCAAACAAAACACTGCGATTAGGAATCAAAGACTCAAAGCGGGTAATTGCCCCAAATGAGCCGATTTGCCAGGTAGGAAGAAAGAAAGGCAAGCTGAGGCGGATGTCGTGACGCTTGGCGATGACTCGGTGTGCTATTTCATGAGAAGCTAAAACTACCCAGATGCCGAGAGTGATGGGTAAAGTTTCTTTGATTCGTTCTAGATTGCTAGATAAATCGAAGCCAAGGAAAAGCCCAGCAGTTTCTAAGCTACTGGCAATTGTTGCCAAAAATAAAACAACTGCGAGAATTTTCTGAGCAATTGTGCTTGGTTGTGGATCGTTGGTGCTGGGTAATACGACTACAACAGGTTTACCTTCAGGACTTTCTACTAAAAATAGTCGGTAGCGATCGCCCATCCGTTCCTGTAAGCTGGCAGACAAGCGATCGTGAGTCGCTGCTGGTTCTCCCCGCAGATTACCTTTGAAAATGGCTCCTTCTTGATAGGCGATCGTTTCGGTCGCAAAAAAGGTATCAATCCCAAAAATGCCTTGAATACTTTTTAAATCTGCATCTGGGATGGGAAGCACTGCTCTAACCTCCTGAATACCTTCGGAAGATGTGGCGCTAGGGGTAGATGTGATGTCTTCCGGGGATATATTTTCTGTTGTGCTTACTTCTTGGTTAGCCCTCAATTTCTCAGCTATTTTTTCCCGTAGGGCAACATCCTGACCAGCAGCACGGAGTCTATTGCCTATAAATATGTATAACCCAGCCGAACCTATCAACAAAAACACTACGCTCACAAGGTTCAGGTAAATACCCAGTGCAAACGAACCAAACAAAAATAGCCAAGGCAACATCAATATTAATGACTGCAACCAAGCTAAAATTCCCACCTTTCCATAAGGCTTGGCACGATAAAAGCCTAAACCAAGAATTCCTAAAGCTAGAAGAAAAATTATAATTGTTGTTGTAGTTTCTGAGGTCATAAACATTTATCAAATATCAATTATCAAATATTAATTCAAGGTTCAAAGTCCCGCGCCTTGAGAGACGTTGTATCCAACGTCTCTCTATTCCCATGAGAGGAGATGTATCTTAACTCCTCACTTCTCACCGCTGGATTTTTCTACAGCTAGCCTTAAATTGCCATGATGTTCAGCTAACAGATGCTCTCCTGCTTCCCGATCTACCCCAGTCCAGTGCATTAGCAGGGCTAATTTAACTTTTCTGCCACTGCGTTCTAGTAAGTAAGCAGCATCTTCACGATTGAGATCGCTCAGGTCTTGGATCATTCGCAGGGCGCGGTCATGTAGCTTGGTATTGGTGACAGCCACATCGACCATGCGATTGCCGTAGACTTTACCTAACTTTACCATCACTCCAGTAGAAATGATGTTTAAAGCCATTTTGGTAGCGGTTCCGGCTTTGAGACGGGTGGAACCAGCTAGTATTTCTGGCCCAACTAGCAGCCGAATGTCGATGTCAGCTTCAATGCTTACTTGTTCAGTAGGGACACAGGCAATTAAGGCGGTGGTTGCTCCTCGTTGCCGTGCTGCTTGAATCGCTCCATGCACATAGGGTGTAGTACCGCCAGCAGTGATGCCGATGACAACATCTAGGTCTGTGATGTGGCGATGTGCGATCGCTTCTGCACCGTCTTCAAATCGATCTTCTAAATTCTCGGAACTACGCACTAATGCACCCGCACCGCCAGCTATAATGCCCTGTACCAGTTCTGGTGGCGTACAAAAGGTAGGTGGACACTCCGCAGCATCTAAGACAGCCAAGCGTCCACTTGTGCCAGCGCCAACGTAGAATAAGCGTCCGCCATGACTTAATGCTTCAGCAGTGCGGTCAATTGTTTCAGCAAGCTGGGTACGAGATTGGGCGATCGCTGCTAAAGTTTGTTTATCTTCCTGATTAAACAGATCCACTAACTCTAGAGAATTCATCTGATCGAGATTCTGACTATTCGGGTTAACCTGTTCAGTCAGTAAGTGACCTCGTTCTTTGAGCGGCTGGTTATTATTATTTAAAGTGTTACTCACAATAGTCCTTCTAACTGACGACGAATACGGTCGAGGTCAGAAACTTCTGGTTTGGAACCTTCAACTTGCCAGTCGGTTTCTTCGACGGTATTTTCTGGCGGTAATGCTAACATCCCTTCTTCTATTAGCTCACAGTCATAATCAGCGTCACGGCAAAATTCTTCGATTTCTTCTCTATCTATTGCTTCCACTGCTGCATCAGGAAAGTCTTGGGCTTCCAATTGCAGAGCAAAGCGGGTGGCATCGTCTTCTGACTCAAACATCAGTACAGTATTACGACCGCCAAGTTGTATTGTATGAATGCCTTCGTTTTCAGTTCGGGCGTTAAATAACAGAACGTATACTTGCATGAGTGCAGCCATTAGTAGTTTTTGATGGGTAGGGTCGGATTTGACAATAATGAATTGCATCCTACAAATTGTGTAGGTTATCCACCAGTCCACGTCAATAGGGCAGTAATGTTAACTGTCCTTAACCTAGAATATCTGACTTGTTCTAAGTAGCGAGAATTGATTACTGTTAAATTACTCGACCATAACGGGCAACAACTAAATGAGTGGGATTTTCTTGGTTAGATAACCATGCCCACATTTGATCGCCTAGAGAAAAGTGCCACCACTCATTAGGATGACGCTGAAAACCAGCAGCAAACATTACTTTTTTTAATAGTTGGCGGTGGGTATGATATTGCTGTTCTGTTGGGGAAGTAGCCTCTTTATAATAGTTGGGGTGGGATCGCTCTGAAATTTCATCAATCTCACCTCCCATATCAATAATTGAACCATCGCTATCAACTAATGTCACATCGACAGCAGCACCAGTACTGTGAGGTGGTGGTGTAGCAGGATCTAAACTAGGAAGCGCCCAGAATTGCTCAACTTGTTGCCAAATAGCTTGTTTTTGGGCATCTGATAAGTTAGATAAAGTTAAATTTTGAGCTTGAACAAGTTCATTAAATGTGTAGTCCACCATAAATTGTTGGACTTCTACAGGTCGATAAGCATCAAAAATTTGGATACGCCAACCAGAATACTGTTGTTGGAGATGAGTTTGGGCTACATTTAAGCGCTCAAGTACACCTTTACGGAGATAATAAGGCGATCGCTCTCCATAAGTAGCACCTAGTTTGATATATGGATGGGGAGATGCAATGGCAAATTCTAACGGAATCGGCAGCAGTTGTTCCCCGCACTCTAATATAGAAACTTGCTGATAAGGTTTCATTCGTATGAGTCAGCTAATTGCGCGAATAGGTAGGTGTTTTTTAAGTTAAGCATAATTTGAAGATAGACTCCTTGCTGAATCAGGGTTTGGGCGATTTTAGATTTTATAATTATCAGCGCAAACTCTGTAAAGCTTGATCGAAATTTTTACTTTATAGTTCCAAATCTATTTTAGGGATTGAAAGTGCAGATACCTTTTGAGTAAACCCTGTTGCTTCCGTGTTTAAATTCATATAAATCCCTTTTAGGGATGGAAACGCCCCACGGATTATGAGTCCGTTGCCTAGTCTTTAGGTTTAAATCTATATAAATCCCTTTTAGGGATTGAAACCAATAAGGGCAAACAAATCTAATATTAAAATCCGCCTCAGTAGAAATTAAACTCAAAATATAAACTTTTGTAAAATTTAGACAAAAAAGTAGTTTTTATCGGGAGTATCGAGATGTAGAGGTGTATCTCTCTACACCATGAAGGCTAAAGCCACAATAAAAAACTCAGGTTAATCTAGTAAGTTTGCATATTTTCTAAAAATCACATCTATTTTTAAGTAAGTCTAAAAGGAGAAGTAGCAATAACTATGAACAAGCAAATTTTAAGAATAGCGATCGCATTCCCGATGGTAATCGCCAGTGCCGCTTCTAGCTTGGCTAATCAGGCTGTAACGTCACCCGTATCAAATCAAATCAAGAATCAAGTCAATATTGATAACTTACAATTAAATAACAATCAGCAACAAATATTTCCTTCATCGGATACACGGGAACGACCAAAACCCAAAGGCCCTAAAGGTTTCGAGATAGGTGTGCAACAAACTCCTAATCAACAGGTATTAGGCAACCCAGGTAGTCTAGTAGAACGACCCAAACCTAAAGGCCCTGGTGGTCATGATCCAGGTTTGCAACAAACTAGCCAACAGATATTAAACTTACCTGCGGAGACACGGGTACGACCAAAACCTAAAGGCCCTGGCGGTCATGATCCAAATTTGCAAGTTGTGCCTCAGCAGCAACTTCAGTATTAGAAAAATAGGAAGGAGGGAGGAGAGAGGGGAGAGGAGAAATTTGCTGATTTTGGTTAATTAACCGCAGATAAAAGATGAAAAGAAATATTTTATTCAGTTATGTGATAACTGGAAATTTGATGAGGTTTTAATCTCTAGTCAAAACAAAGTTTGCGCTCTTCTTGGCTAACTTGAGAGTTAGTCTTGAGATAATCATGCAACCAATTACAAGCTCGTTGCATTAAATATTTTTGATCGGAAGTTTGTAATTTTTGACGATCAAAACTCCATATTTTGGCAGTACCATCCAAACTACCTGAGATAATATTTTTGCCATTTAAGCTAAAGTTAACACTCATAACTGCGGCGTTATGTGCTGGCAAAGTTTTAAGCAAGGTTCCGCTAACTTGCCAGATTTTTACTGTTTTATCTTCACTGGCAGAAGCAAATGTCTGACTATTGGGTGCAAAGCTAGTATTATAAACTTCTGCTTGATGTCCTTTAAATGTATGCAGTAAATGACTGTCACTACTTCTCCAGAGTTTGATGGTTTTATCTGCACTGGTTGAGGCAATAATTTTACCGTCAGGACTGAAGTTTACGCTGTAAATCCAATCATTGTGTGCTGGAATACTTTTAACTAAGTTTCCGGTGCGACTATTCCACAGTTTGATAGTTTTATCGGCGCTAACAGTAGCTATTTGACTATCAGCACTAAAACTAACTCCGTATACTTCATCCCTATGTTTCTTCAGGGTATGAATTAAATTACCATTACTACTATTCCAAATTTTAACAGTGCGATCGCGACTGGCGGTAGCAATCATTTTACCGTCAGGACTGAAATTTACATTATTAATTTCATCGTTATGTCCTGTCAGGGTATAAACTAAACTGCCATTAGTAATATTCCAAACTTTAATTGTTTTATCAGCACTAGCAGATGCTAACAAATTTCCTTGTCGATTAAAGCTAATACTATAAATAGCTTTATTATGCCCAGGTAAACTTTTTATCAACTTGCCATCATTACACCGCCACAGTAAGATCTTTCCCTCTGCGGTAGCTGTAGCAACTATATTACCTTGAGGGTTGAAACCCACGCTATAAATTTCACTACCAGTTGTAAGTGTTTCTAATAAGGAACTTTCCCGACGCTGCCAAATTTTAATAGTATTATCTAAACTCGCAGAAGCTATAGTTTGACTGTCAGGGCTAAAACTAACGTTATAAACTCCTTTTTTATGCCCTTTAAATGTTTCTAGTTCTATACCGTTCAAATTCCAAAGCTTGACGGTATTATCTCTACTAGCTGAAGCAATAATTTTACTATTAGGGCTAAACGCCACACCCCAAACTGAATCATTATGTCCTGAAATAGTTTTTAATAATTTACCGTCGCTACTATTCCAAAGTTTGATAGTTTTATCTGCTCCACTAGAAGCAACAAATTTGCCATCAAAACTAAATGCTACGCTGTTTACCCAGTTAGTATGACCTGATAAAGTTTTAATTAACTGACCGTCGCTAACCTTCCACAGTTTAATAGTTTTATCCTCACTCGCAGAGGCTATAGTATTACCATCAGGATTAAAAGTAATACTAATCACGCCAGCGTTATGTCCTGATAAAGTTCTGAGTAAGCGACCGTCACTAATTCGCCAAAATTTAATAGTTTGATCGGCACTGCCAGATGCTATAATATTACCGTCAGGACTAAAAGTTACGCTATTAACTGTTTGGTTATGTGCTGAGATAGTTTTAAGTAAACGACCGTCACTAACGTTCCATAATTTAATAGTTTTATCAACACCAGCAGAAGCTAAGATTTTGCTATCAGCAGAAAAGCTAACACTATAGACAGCTTCGTTATGTCCACGTAAAGTTTTTAATAATAAACCGCGATTAGTCCAAATTTTAATTGTTTTATCAATACTTGCTGAAGCGAGAAGTTGATTATTTGGACTATAAGCCACGCTAACTATACCATCAGTATGACTGTTTAAGCGATCGCGCTCTTGAATTGTAGTAACAACTTGTTGCAATGTACTAACAGTTTCAGCTTTGACATTCGCTGGTATCGCAATAGTATTATTTAATCGTTTAGTTGCTTTCACACTAGCAATTAACGCTTCTAACTGATTATTTAATAACAAATTTGCTTGAGAAGAAGAATTTAAAGCATCAATTTCGCGTAACTGTGCTGCTTGTGATTGTAAATAAGCTAAACCTCCGAAACCAGAAGCAGCTATTGCTAAAACACTGATTGCAACTACAGCTTTTTGTGCTTGTCTGAGTCTCTTTTTTTGTTCAAATTGTTGCTGTTTTCGTTGTTCTAAACAAGCTGCAATAAATTCTTGTACATCTGCTGATAATTCATCTGTGTACTTAATATAAATATCTTCTGCTTCAGCGAGGCGTACACCTTGTAATAAAAAATCAGATTGCTTACCATTGTGTTTCCATTGTAAAGCGGCTTGGGCAATTTGACGTTGCGATCGCAATCTTGCTCGATTTTCCTCCAACCACCACCGCAACGTAGACCAATGGCGAATCAAAATCTCATGCGCCACCTCCACCGTTACCTGTTGTTTCATCACTTCTAGTGATAATTCCACTGACTCTTCCCTCACCTCCAAAAGCTCATTTCCCCCCTTTTTAAATCCGGGGGAGGGGGATTTTATCGAGCTTAAATCCTCTTGCTCCCCTCCCCGTGGACGGGGAGGGGTTGGGGGTGGGGTTCTACTCTCATCTTCCAAACTAACCACAACCAACTTCGCTGCTATTAACGCTTGCAAAGTTCTATCCACCAAAGCAGCTTGATACTTTTTCACCACCAAATCAGATTTAAACACCCGTCGCCGAGTATCTTCCGTTCCTTCTCCTAACTGCGTCAGCGATAAAAAAATCCACCTTGCACACTCTTTTGCTTGAGCATCTAAACTTTCATAAACCGCTTGCGCCTTTTGTTCCAACGCGCCTTTAATTCCACCAACCTGTTCTTGATAAGCTTGTAAAGTTAACTCACCCTGAGAACGATATTCCCACAACTGCTCTAAAACAAATTCCAACAACGGTAAATCACCTGCTGAATGATTTAACTCTTGTAATAAAACCTCAACCAAATCATTAGCAACCTTTAAACCAACTTGTTCTGCCGGATTAACAATTACACGGCGATAATCGTCAGAAGTCAACTTTGGTGGAACCAACACATTAGACTGTTGCAACAGTATTGCTAACTTGGGAACTTCCAAACAAGCAGCAATAAAATCTGTTCGTAAAGTTATTATTAATTTAAATTTATCTGCGGCATACTCCACCGCACCTAAAATTAGGTCTAAAAATCTTTGTCTATCCTCACTTGGCGCAAGCGTAAATAATTCTTCAAACTGGTCTATTACTAACATAACCATAGATTCTGGTCTGCTACGTATCCAATATACAAATCCCTCCATACCTTGATAGAACATTCCCTCTATTTGTAATGCTTGGAGGGTAGCTTTTTCCTTATCAATTCCACTATTTACTAAACGCCTTGATAAAGCTTCTAAAGGACGTATCCCTGGTGTAACTTTGCGAATTAACCACTTATCACTTCCAGGGAATTGTTTACCTTGTCGTAATTGAGCAATTACTCCAGCTTGAATAACAGAAGATTTACCACTACCAGAAGCGCCTACAACTGCTAAAAAAGATTTGTGAACAACTTGGTTAATTAATTGCTGAATTAGATTTTCTCTACCATAAAAATATTGAGCATCTTCTTCACCAAAAGCTCTTAATCCTTTATAGGGACAAATTCCTAAATCAAGCCCTTCTATATCGCTATTTTGAAAGGCAGTTTTTTCAGGTAAAACTTCAATTACGCCTTGTGCGCCAGATAACCAAATGTCGATAGGAAAAGCATCTGCTAGGGAAACTTGTAATTGTGTAATCCAACACGCAACAGATAAACCCGATAATTGTGGTGCTGCAACTAAAGTATCGTATAATGCTTGAGTAAATTTTTCAGAATTTTTATCTAATGGCGAAGCTGCAATAATACATTGTCCCCTTTCTGCCTCAAGTTGCAAATCTTCTACCCAATCTTTTAATGATGGAGTTTGTTCTATATCTATACAATCTAAAATAATAATTTGTTGGATAACTTGGGAACGTCGCAATTGTTGTCTTAACCAAGAACGACTAATTATAATATCTTCTCCTAGTAACAGCACAGCTTCCTCTGCTTCTGTTTCCGCAACTTGTCCCCGCAGATATAATAATGCTGTTGTTGGTTCTTCAGTATTATATAGATGTTTTATATTTGGAAATTTGGCTGAATCTTTACTTTCTACACGCAAACATTTTTGAATTGCTTCACGTACATCTTGTACGGTGGTTTTACCAGGTCGAGGTAAATACTCTAGTGCAAAACCACCAATACCACGTAAGACTTTACTAAATTCAAGTGTGATTTTACTGCTTGTTAATCCTTCTATTACTAAAGCAGTTCTTTGTAGGCGTGATTTTCCCAGAGATGGTTTTGAACCTAAAATTAATTCCCCAATGCCTTCAACTATGCGTTTAGGAGATTGCAAGGGATATTCGGGATTTAACTGAGTTTCTCCTTTATGTCTTTTTTGTTGATTAATTAAACGTAATTGTTGATTAGTTTTATCAATATATTGTAGTGTTTGATGATAAACATAACGATAAAGACTATCAACATCAATTCTGCCTTGCGTGTCGGCTGCTTCACCTCGCAACCCACGCATTAAAAAATAAGTAAATACTCCATGTCCTAATTCGGGAAACTCCCAAGATTGTTGTCCTTGGTCGCAAGAAAGTAAAGCATAAAATCCTTGAGTTTTATTAGCGCGTTGTTGCAATACTTCCACTAATTGAGGTGTGGGATTAAGTAGTGGTTCGACTTTTGTTGTTTGGGTTATTCCTCTTAATGTCATGCCACCACTATGACAAGCATCCAACCAAACTAACTGTTGATGTGCTGCACAATTACCTAATAATTGTAATAACTCTTGTAATGCTAAACCTGTATTAACTAAATTATCTTTTTGCGTATCTGCTAGACAAAGATATGCTTGCTGAGTATTTGGCTCTAGCATTCCATGCCCAGAAAAATAGAATAGAATTGTGTCTTGTGATTTAGCAGTTGTAGATATTTGTTTAAGACTGGCGCGAACAGTTTTTAAATAAGGAAGTTCAGGCGAAAAATCGTGATATATTTTGATTTCTTTTTGCGTAAATGCTTGGGTTGCCTCTAATAAAGCTTCTGATAATCCTTGACAGTCTACAGAAGAATAACGCAGAGAAGGTAAGCAGTCATCTTGATATTTATTTACTCCCACCAGTAACAGCCACAGTTTAGGTTGCCCTGTTACTAAGGCTTGATTTGAACGACTGGTGGCAATACTAACGGGAGACATTTTTTAAGAGAGGAGGGATGGGGGAGGAGTATGAATATTAGTTATATAGGTACTGAGGTGGGATTTTATGCTCTGGTGCGTAGGCGCAGCCCGCTGCAGGCATCGCATCTCTGATAAATTTACTCTATGCCACTACACCATTAGCCCATAATTAACAACACTCCCTCCGAGCATTTGTGCTTATATTATAGATCTTTCATTTAGCTGAAAAATTATCTAAAAGGATCACAAAGTTGCGGTGAGCAATTACAATTGAGCTTCAATTTGCTGTTTGACAATTTGGCGATATTCCATGAAATGTTCTAAGTCAGAGCAAAAAGATAAATAACGCCCCAAGCCGCCTCGATGATGACGGTATAAACTATACACATTTCGCCAAAACTGCCAACGACTTTTTTGGATAACTCCTTGATGCCAAAGAATAATTAGTAGGGGTCGCCTAATTGGCCAAGTTAGTTTTTTCTTAGTAGTTCTTCGGATTGAGGGATATTTTGCTTGTGCCAAAATTATAGACTGACGGTAGGCGCGGTCTAGAAAATACTCTGGTTCGTACAGTTTCCAAAATGCTTCGATATACTCGTGGGCAATTTCTTCCAAGGGACGGGTTGGCACAAAATTAGTTAATGTCGTTTGATTGATATTGCCCAATTCGCTCTTAAGTCGTCCTTCTTTGTTGAGTCGATGCCAAAGGGCAGTATCGGGTAGCGCTTGCAACATACTGAGAAAGGCGGTAGAAATTGCGGTTTGTGTGATAAACTCAACAATGCGCGAGCCTGCTCCTGGTTTTTCTCCATCAAACCCGATAATAAATCCTGCCATTACCCGCAGTCCTGACCGCGTAATTGTCTCAACGGCTTCGCTCAAAGAATCTCGCGTATTTTGATACTTGAGAGTTAAAGTTAAACTTTCTTCATCAGGTGTCTCAATTCCTAAAAAGACAGCAGAAAACTTACACTCCACCATCATATCGATTAGTTCTTGGTCTTTTGCCAAATCAACAGATGCTTCGGTGACAAAAGAAAAAGGATAGCTATATTTAATCAACCAAGATTTTAACTCTTTTAGTAAGAGTTTAACGTTTCGTTTATTACCAATAAAGTTATCATCCACCATAAAAATTGAGCCTCGCCAACCCAACTCATACAGACGTTCTAATTCATCCAAAAGTTGTGCTGGGGTTTTGGTTCGAGGTTTGCGACCATATAGAACAATGATGTCGCAGAATTCGCATTGAAAAGGACACCCCCGCGAAAACTGAACGGACATCTGTGCATAGGCACTAAACTCCAATAAATCGAAGCGTGGGATGGGTGTTTGTGTGATATCGGGCTTTTCTCCTCCAGACCGGAAGATTCCCGTATTTTCTCCCCGTTCAAGCGCTTCTACAAACATCGGTAGGGTGATTTCTCCTTCGTCGAGAATCAAATAATCAGCCCCAGCGGTTTTGGCTTCGTCGGGTAAAGCGGTGGGATAAGGCCCCCCGACGGCAACTGGTTTGCCTCGTCGTTTCGCCTCCTGAATTTGAAAAAGGAAATCTTCTTTCTGAACAATCATTGCGGATAAAATCACTAAATCTGCCCAAGCCCAGTCCGCTTCAGTTATCTGGCTTACGTTCCGGTCTACTAACTTAAATTTCCACTGCTGGGGAAGAATTGCTGCTACAGTTACTAAACCCAAAGGTGGCAGCAATGCCTTCCGACCTGTTAGAGCTAGGGCTTTCTCAAAAGACCAAAAACTTTTAGGAAATAGGGGATAAATCAGTAAAACACGCATTTATTGAATCCTGATCAACTAAACGGTATGAGATCAAAATTGCTTGGAATTTAATGGTAATTAGCTATGGCTACCAATCTAAGGCGGGATAGCTGTTAAAATCTTAATGATAAGACATTACATTTTTGTCATGTTGCTAGACAACTTAATAGATCTTTCATTTAAATAAAAATTATATAAATACAATAGTGCGCTCCGAATTTAATAATTCGGAACGCTGGGTCTTAATGGGCTAAGAGTGTGCTACTGAAGAGTTAAAATGTCAGTTAAGATTGGGCAGGTTGACGGTTCTGACGATTTTGCTGCCATTGTTGCTTTAATTGCTGAAGTTGTTGTCTTTGGGCATCAGTCAAAACTGCATCTATCTGGCGCTTGCTAGATTCTTGAATAGTTTGAAGTTGTGATTTTTGGGCATCAGTTAGGGTTATATTTGGGCGCTGCCGTTGTTGTCTAGCAGTTTGGAATTGTTGCTTCTGTTCTGCGGTAAACACAGCATCCATTTGCTGACGGCTACTTGTCTTAATTTGTTGGATTTGCGCCTTTTGTTGCTCACTTAAACCGAGTTGCTCAAATTTTCTGCCCCAGCCTTTATATTGTCCATTAGGTTGTGCTGTATTTGGTGTCGTTGGAGCAGACTGGGCTACTGCGTTATCGGAAATAGCAAAACCGAAACCACCAATTACAAAAGGTACAGTAGCTAATACTAACAATCGGTTAATAGCCATGACAATCAAAATCCTTAATATTGATAGTGTGTGGATGTCATGTTTTTATTAAGCCTGTTGAAAATTACAGCTTTACTGTTGTTTTAATTACATTTTTGTTATGTTGCTGGAAAATAGGGAGGGGGGAGGAGAAAAGCTTTCAGGTATTGGTTTCTGCCAGACTGACAAAAGAGGGTTAAGCAAGTTTAATTAAGTAGATTGCTGCAATAATGGTAAATTCCCATTCCACGTCTTCTGGTAGCTGGACGCTTTCGTTAAGGTGGTATCTTGTCCTGCTGGTGGCAGGGACTTTACTTCCGGTTGTGTTGTTTGCTGTTGCTGTGGTTTATAAGCTATCAAGTCAGGAACAGGCAGCATCGGAGCGGCGTACCCTTCTAGCAGCCCGTAACCTAGCAGAAACTGTAGAGCGTGAACTTTCAACTACAACTCGGATACTCCAAGCGTTGGCAGCGTCAGAACGGCTTGAAAAACGAGACCTCAAGACTTTTCACAGCGAGGCGCGGCGAGTGGCACAGACGCAAGCTACTTGGGTAACTGTGATTCTTTTATCGCCACAGGGTCAACAGCTTGTAAATACTCTACAACCGTTTGGTCGGCGCTTGCCTCAAGCAGGAGAGCCAGAAAGCCTACAGCGCGTTATCAAGACACACCAGCCGACTGTAGGCAATCTTTCCCCTTCAAGGCTTAATCCAAACATTGTTGGCTTTCCGGTTCGCATTCCGGTGATGCGCGGCGAAAACGTCCAGTATATTCTCACGGCTATTATCAACCAGAAAGCGATCGCTCTTGTCGTAAACCAGCAATCCACCATTGATGGAGAATGGACGCGCACAGTCGTCGATGGTCAAGGGATCATAGTTGCTCGCACCCGCCAGCCGGAACGCTTTGTCGGGCAGCGCGGAACGCCATCTTTTCTCAAGCAAATTAGAGAGACAAGCGAGGGAATTTACCGTGATACTACCTTAGAAGGCAAGAATGTTTATCTCGCCTTCTGTCGGGTAAAAGATTCATCTTGGACTGTTGCTGTCACTGTACCCGTTAATGTCATTCAAAGACCCGCCCGACGAGCGATGTGGCTTGTTTTCGGGTCGGGTTTAGCTTTGCTCTTGGTAAGTGGCATCGGTGCATTCATGCTTTCGCGATATATTTCTCGCAGCATTACCTCGGCTGCCTTGGCTGCGGAAGCCTTAGCAAAAGGTGAATACCCCCAAGTTAGTCCTTTATTAATTAAAGAAGTGGTTTTGTTAGGGAAGTCTTTGGAATTTGCGGCTAACCTGCTGTCACAACGGGAGCAAGAACGAACCGAAAACTTGATGCGGGCAGAAGCAGCAAGAGAGGAAGCTGAGGCAGCGAACCGCATTAAGGATGAGTTTTTGGCGGTGTTATCTCATGAATTGCGAACGCCTCTTAATCCCATTCTCGGTTGGTCTAAATTGCTCCGCAGTGGCAGATTAGACACCGTAAAAACTGCTTTTGCCTTAGAAACGATTGAACGTAACGCCAAACTACAAACTCAACTAATTGAGGATTTGTTAGACGTTTCCAGAATATTGAAAGGCAAACTCAACCTCAACATGACTCCGGTTAACTTAGTATTCATTATTCAATCTGCGATCGCCACTGTACAATTAGCAGCAGAAGCTAAGTCAATTGATTTGCAATTGACAATATTGGATTTTGGATTAGGAACTACTGAGCAACATCCAGAATTTTCTGACATAAAACAGCAATCTCATCAGCCAAACTCTCAAATCCCAAATCAAAAATTATTGGTGTTAGGAGATTCCGCCCGTCTCCAGCAAGTGATATGGAATTTACTCACCAATGCGGTTAAGTTTACTACTGAGGGAGGACGGGTCAAAATTCAGTTAGAGCGCGTCGGTTCACAGGCTCAAATTCAAGTCAGCGATACAGGTAAGGGTATTCATCCAGATTTTCTCCCCTATGTATTCGAGTATTTCCGTCAAGAGGATGGCAAGACAACTCGTAGATTTGGTGGCTTGGGGTTAGGGCTGGCGATTGTACGGCATCTGGTTGAACTGCATGGTGGAACTGTTCAAGCAGACAGTTTGGGAGAAGGGCAGGGAGCAACTTTTACAGTGAGGTTGCCACTATTAAAAAATGAAGCCATAACGGTAAAAGATGAACAAATTGGCTCCTCCTCTCTCACTATTCACTCCTCGCCACTTAAAGGGCTGCGAGTTTTGCTGGTGGATGATGATGTAGACACCAGAGATGTCATTGCCTTCACCTTAGAGCAGAATCAGATGATTGTGAGTGCTGTAGCATCGGCAAATGAGGCATTGCAAGTTTTTGAACAAACAAAATTTGATCTGTTAATCAGCGATATTGGGATGCCAGAGATGGACGGCTATATGCTGATGCAGCAAATTCGTAGCAGATTGTCTCAAGAAGGCGGGCAGGTGAGAGCAGTAAGCAAAGCTATGCCGTTAGTGCAACGGCATGAAGTGCTGGCGATCGCGCTTACTGCCTATGCCGGAGAGTATAATCAACAACAAGCTCTTAAGGCTGGATTTCAACGTCATATCGCCAAGCCTGTAGAACCAGAAGTATTAGTTAGAGCGATCACGGATTTGGTGAACACCCACTAAAGCAATTAAAGTTCTTCCGTTTTATGATTAATAGTTGATGCGGGAGATCCAGAGGATTAAATGAAAACAGTTGATAAGAGTGAATTAAAAGCTAATCTCCTAGAATTTTTACAACTCGTCGAGTTAGAAGGTGAAGAAATTTTAGTGACTGATGGAGGTAAACCAGTTGCCAGAATTTCCCACTATGAAAAAACTCCTTCAAGTACGGAATTATTTAAACATATGCGTGGTAAAGTCCAGTATTTTGAAGATTTAACTACCCCAACTACTGAAGAATGGCAGGAAATATAAAATTTGTCCTTGATACCTGCGCTTTAATCTGGTGGAGTTTAGATCCAGATAAGCTTTCTCAACAAGCGAAAGCAGCTTGTCAACAGATGGAACAGGAGAAAAATGGTTTAGTTCCCTCAACCGCAGTCTGGGAAATAGCTATCAAAATCAAAAATCGGAAATTAAATTTAGGAGTAGATATTGATGACTATATCACCACCTTAAAAAAATCTGATGTTATCAGTATCATCCCCATTAATGAAGAAATTTGGCTAGAGAGTGTCAAATTAGAATGGGAACATCGAGATCCAGTCGATAGAGTAGTTGTAGCTGTTGCCACAATTAATCAAGCTTCTATTATTACAGCAGATCAAAAAATTGCTGAATTTTACTCTTCTGTAATTTGGTAAATTGCGACTATACCGAGCTACCGTTAAAATGTGTAACGCTGATTATTAAACTAACTAAATCGAGCTTGCAAATCCCTGACAAGTAAATCGAAAACAAAAGGATCTGCACAAGCATGATGCAATTTCGCTGCAAAAGGAATTAAAAAACGATTTTCTAAAAAATAACGTTTACCAAAATAAAAAAATGGCTGACCGATCATCGCATTAAGATGCCAATGTAAAGTCAGAGCCGAAAATTGGAGATTTGGTAAATTGCCTATACAATAAGCAAGGCTATAAGTTTGAGCATCAATACGTTCAGTTTGACAATTCCTCGCCTGGTTCAGTCTAAAGCGATAGATATCAATAAAATCTTCATAAGAAGTGTTGACAACACTTTCTATAACTAAATTCCAAAAACGTTGTTTACCACCAACTGCAACCGGAATAAAAATAGGAGGATTATTGAGAATATACCAATTGTTTTCAACGAACCTCATATTAAAAGAAGTATGCGATCGCAATGTTTGGACTAAATGCCAAAGCAGAAAACCAAAGAAGGTTGAACCAGAAACTTGAGAATCTTGATAAATTGCGTAAGCATCTGTAACATCTAACTGAATAGTCAAATCCAAATACGGCACTTGTAATACATTAGGATCGGTAAAATAATCTAAAAACCACTCAAACCAGCCTTCTTTAGATAGATCGTTTATTAATTCTGGTTCGTATTTAGCAGGTATTGGCATATTTTCCCGAATATAGAACAGCTATCAAATAGGAATTAAATTCGGATCTTGATTGTTAGTTTCTGACTGTTCAATTCTTGATAGCGCGTAACTAAGAAGTAAACGATCCTGAATATTATATTTAGCACTTGGACAAGGTGCTATACCTTCTAACCAACTCTTCGGACAACCACCACCGCAAACAGGAAGCATCGGACAAGTAGAACAGGGAAACTCACCTTGACGTACTTGTTGATTAAAATTACCTAAGCGATCGCGCTTTCCAGGCATCTCTTTCCCAGTAAGATGATCTATAGCATACTCATTAGGTGTGCCATAAGTCGGGACGTAAGACACCTCACTACAATTAAAGACATTTCCATAAGCATCAACCAACTCAGAATTAGGCATCAACGCCATACAAACTATGGGTTTGCGATCGGGAATTAATATTGGATGAAAACCTAATTCCACCATTTCCCCAAACCAAGCAATTTCCCATTCGCCAAACTCTTCTTTAGAAAGGGAACGAGTATGAGCATCATTACCCCAAGAATGAATCGGCGCAACATAAAAACCAATTTTATCTTGTATTCCCTCTGCCGCTAATTGTTCCAGCAATAAAGAAACAGATTCATAATTTTGATGATCGACATTACAACGAATGTTTAATTTTACCTTTAAATCTTCACGACGTGCTAAATTAGTAACATTAGCGAAAATCTTATCAAAAGTTGGCAGACCGTTTTTCTGCATTCTTCTTGCATTATGATATTCCGCTACACCATCTAAAGTTACTTCAATAAAATTAACCTTAAAATCATTAACTAACTCAGTAGCAACGTGTTCTGTAAGTGCTAACCCATTAGTCACAATTTTAGCACTATAATTACAACCAAAACTAGCAGCTAAAGCTTGCAATTGAGGACTCAAACTTCTAATTACAGGTAATCCAACTAAAGGTTCCGCGCCAAACCAAGCAATAGAAAGACTCTTAAAATTACCTGTTTCTAGCTTACTGCGAGTACGTTCTATAAAACGTTGTTGATCAGCCTCGCTCATCATCTTGCTCTTATGTTCTTGACCGCAATAATGACAACCAAGTTGACAATAAGCTGTAGGTTGAATTACTAAATATAAATCATCATTATTCTTAGCTACCATATCATTTTGAGCCAGAATAGTTTTTAACTCATCTTCCTCAGCCGGAACAATCAGTTGGATATTAGCCAAATCAATTAAAAAATCTTCAGGTAACTGCTCAAATTGTCCAGCTTCTAAAAGATTCCAGCTAAATTCATCAATAATGCGTACACTAGCAGTGCGCGTTGCCAAAATAACTCGTTTAATACGTCCTTCCAGTTCATCAAAAAACGGTTCAGTTGCAACGTGGTAATAAGAAAGTTTGATACTCATAATTTTAAGATAGGGTAGAGGATGTAGGAGAGAAAAAAATAGACCTCGTGCAAAAATTAATTCCTACCTTTGCGTTCCTTGCGTTCTTCTTTGCGCTCTCTGCGTTAAAAAAAAGATTTATGCAAGAGGTCTACAAATCGTGTTCTTTACCGACTAATTCCACGAATTGACCGAATTAACTGAGTATTGCGTTCAATTGCAGGATTAGTTAATACTTCAGTCCCCCGTCCAGGTTTAGCCGCACAAATTCCGTTTTGACTACCACCACCGTCACAAGCAACATCTGTTCCTCGAATTTTAGATACATCTTGAATTTGTTCTACAGAAGGCGATAATTTTGAATCTTGTTGATCTAATTTTATGGTGTTAGTATTCAAATTAGCTCGATTTAAAATGCTATCAACAGCCCTAACAGGAACTTGAGCATAAGCACTTGGTGTTAAAGCAGCAACACTGGTTAAAGTAATAATACCGAGCATAACTTTGAGTTGGTTGGCGTTGCGAATAGACATATTAGTGAGCCTCGTTTTGTGAATTATATTTGAGGTTTTAACCCCTTCACTAACTCAATAGGTTGGCTCTTGTTGTTTTATGCAGTAAGAAGTGAAAAATTTTTGAAAGTTTTTTTAACTCAAGTCTTGCGCCATTCTTGCTCGACCATAACACCTGCCCTTAAGCTTAAGTTCCACAAAATCAAGATAGGATCAGGCTGAGAGCTTGAAATAATGGTTAATCCAATATGAGACAGGTAATGATGTACCGAGATGAAGATGGCTATTGGATTGTGGAGTGTCCAAGCCTTAAGGGTTGCGTTAGCCAGGGAAAAACTAAAGAGGAAGCTCTAGCAAATATTAAGGAGGCAATTACAGGTTATGTTGCTGCTCTAGAAGCAGATGGTTTACCAGTTCCAGAAGAAAACTTTGAAACATTTCTGGTGGTTGTGTGAGCAAGCTACCTAGCATTTCTGGTACAGATTGTATTAAAGCTCTAGAAAAAGTAGGTTTCTATCAAAAGCGTAGAGAAAGTAGTCATATCATTCTGCGACGGGACGATCCATTTACACAAGTTGTTGTCCCAGACCATTCAGTATTAGCAAAGGGAACATTACGAGCAATTATCCGAGATATTGATTTAAGCGTAGATGAATTTATCGCATTACTATAATGCTTCGGAATTAGAAAATAGATCAGGTGCGATCGCGTATTTTGCCACTTGTGGTGTTAGATCAAGTTTGGTTGCGCCAGACTTGTATAGTGTGTCACAAAGCGCGATCGCATATCTGTTCCACCGCAACAGAAATATCTGGAAATGCTAAGGGTTGTATTGTTCCCGTCGTTAATGTCTGCTTAGTTGCATACTCTCCGTCTAAAATGTCTCGAAAGACTACTAGATGTAGCTTTTTGAGATTTACCACCCAATATTCTAAAATCCCTGCTTGTGCGTAGATTTTACTTTTGATCTCTAAATCTTTTTCTAAACTGGTATTTGCATACTCAATTAACCAAAAAATATTTTCGGGATTTGGATGATGCTCTCGATACTCGCGCCCCAAACGTTGGACAATAGCAATATCTGGTTCAGGTTCCGAGTTGTTGGGTAGAGTAATTGGTTTGGCTTGACGTATTGTGGCACGATTACCTAACAAATCTGCTAGATATTCTCCTGCTTCATGGCTGCAATAAGCATGAGGTTCCCCTTCCGGCGACATTTCAACAATTTCTCCGTTAAGTAATTCTACTTTGCGATCGCACAAAATCCCAGACTCAATCATCCGGTGATATTCGTCAATCGTCCACCTAGCAACAATCACAGTCATGGCGATTGATTCCTCTCAATCAATGCTTATATTTTTCTATGTTATAGCTGTTAGCTGTCTGCTTTTATTGAAAATGGTATAAAAGTCTCAAAAAAACTTTTTGTGACTAAACTGGTGGCATAAGCCATAACCTTAGTTAATTAATCGCCGATAAATACTAAAATCAAACTTACCTTTGCAACCAGTCTACTGATAATTGTTAATTGTTAATTGTTAATTGATTATGCGCCCTCGTCAGAGCATTATTGAATTGTTTTCCAAGTTTGTCCAATTTGAAGGCGATCGCTTTCATGCTTGGCTAACCGATGCTAAACTCCGTCGTAGTATGGAAACTTGCTTAAATCAAGCATCAGAGGCGACACCCTCAGAAAACTTTTGGGCGCTTTACTGGTACAATCTCTGGCATTCTCAGACTTCACACTTAGCTAAAGCACATCTTACAGCTTACTTACAAGAACCCTGCTACTGGACATCTCAAAAAATCGCTAGTGCTTTTGCGAGTACCCAGTACACATTATCAGATTGTTTTCAAGTTGCGATCGCCAACGTCGATACTGTCCTCAAAGGTTTTAACCCATCACAAGGTTTTCCTCTAAAAAACTACGCAGGCGCTATTTTTAGTAGTACTCTCCACACTATTCTCCGTCAGCGCCAAGAAATAGATATCTGCACAGACTATGCTTTATTACGCAAACTCAGCCAAAAAAGGTTAGTAGAATCTTTACAACAAGCAGGATTATCCCCAGAAAAGATAGCTAGTTATGTCTTAGCTTGGAATAGTTTTAAAACTGTATACGTCCCAACACAAGCAACAGCGACACGCAAACTAACTGCACCGGATAAAGAAACTTGGAATGCGATCGCAAATCTCTATAACCAACAACCAGGTGTAAAAGAATCTCACCCTGAAACAATAGAAAAATGGTTACTTGCTTGCGCTAAAGCTGCTCGTGCTTACTTGTACCCAACTCAAATTTCCTTAAATGCTCCCAAATCAGGAGAAAACGCTGAGGAATTTCTTGATTCACTCCCCGAAACTGCCACACCATCATTACTTACAGAGATAATTGTACAGGAAGAAGCACAAAGTCGAGCCGAGCAACTTGCCCAAATTAATACAGTTTTAACCACAGCATTAGCAGATCTCGCTCAAGAAGCAAAAACAATTCTGCAACTATATTATGCTCAAGAATTAACTCAACAGCAGATAGCCAAGCAATTAGACATAAAACAATATACCGTTTCTCGTCGGCTGACTAAAACTAAAGAATCATTACTACTGGCGCTAGGGCGTTGGAGTAAAGAGCAATTGCATATTTCCATGAATTCAGACGTATTAAAAGATATCAGTACTGTGCTGGAAGTGTGGCTGAAACTGCACTATGTTGAGGGGTAGATAAGTTTATCGCTTTCTAACGTTATTTTATTTTTTAACGCATTAGCCGCGCTAGCGGCTTCCCGCAGGGTAGGTACGCCAAGAAAGGCGCAAAGAGCGCAAAGGAGGAATTATTATGATTTTAGATACAGTTGTATTTGATTCTACAAATGTTTGGCTAGAGTTTTCGGAATTAGAGCAAAATCAAGCATGGCAGCAAAGCCAATCTTTTTCTAGTTCTTTTAGTCGCTGGAATGCTTATTTAAATCAAATCTGCCTAAAAGCTATACTTCCTTGGTTGCGCGAAGAATATTTAGCTAAAGCTACTATTTCGCCTGCAATTGCAGCTTTACCGAGTTTTTGGGAAGTGGTGAATGGTACAGCTATTGTTGCAGATAATATTCGTTTCGTATTAATTCCGAGCGAATCCACAGATTGTAGTGAATTGCGCGTACCGCAAGAATGGCTTGATATCCCTAGTTGGACTGCTGATTATTATCTCGCTGTACAAGTTAATCCTGATGAAAAAGGAGTAATGGTTTGGGGATATGCGACACATCAACAATTAAAAACAAAGGGAACGTATGATAGTAGCGATCGCACCTACTATCTACCATCAGAAAACCTCACACTCGATCTCAACGTCCTTTGGGTAGCGCGTCAACTAGGAATAGAAGAAACAACCCGTGTCCCTATCTCACCTCTCACTACCTTACCCTTAACTCAAGCTCAAAACTTAATCCAACGTTTAGGCAATCCTGCTATTACCTTACCTAGATTAGCAGTACCTTTTGAACTTTGGGGCGCATTGCTAGAACATGGCGGAACAAGGCAACAATTATACGAAAAACGCTTAGGATTGCCAGAGCAAAAATCTATAATTAATTGGCTGCGTAGTGGAGTTTCAGATATTGCTCAACAAATAGGCTGGGGAAAAATTGAATTACAACCCAGTTTTGCAGGAGGCAGAGGAGAAGAATTAACATCTAGTAAAATAATTCTATCTCGCCAATTGTACATTGCAGGTCAAAAATACGAATTACAAGTATTTCCTATAGGAAATTTAGAAGACTCTATTTGGCGTTTTGAACTACGCAATTCTACTATTGGTGGTTTAATTCCTGGTGGAGTTAAATTAAGACTTTTAACTGAAGACCTCCAAACCTTTGAAGGCAATGAAGATATTGCCCTCACAGCACAAGAAAGGCTTTATATAGATGTTTCTCTTGCACTTGAAGAAGGAATAGTTTGGGAAACAGAACCCTTACCAGAAAATTATGATCGAGAAATTTTACGCTTTTAATTTTATTCTCCTGACTCCTGACTTCTGACTTCTGACTCCTCCCGTAGAGGAACTGGATCATAACCGCCTGGGTGGAAGGGATGACAGCGTAGTATCCTTTTAACCGCTAACCAACTACCACGCCAAGCGCCAAAACGCTCAACAGATTCTAAAGCGTACTGGGAACAGGTGGGTTGAAACCGACAACTAGGGAGAAACAACGGAGAAATAAAAGTACGGTAGCCCCGTATTAACCACATAATTAAGGTCTTAATCATCGAAAAAATCTATATAGTGGAATAATTAAGTTATACTAAGCCCTGCAATTAAGCCTTTATTTGAGGACTGACGCAGGTTAAAAAAGTTAATAGTCTTCAAAGCTTAAGAAATTAAGGCTTATTCCTACGTTCCCAGTCCCCAAAGCCTGAATATTGGGTAAAAATGCGTAAGTCCTGTGTTTAACTCCTTGCCCTGGTTAGCATCCATTCCTAGTTTATGGCTCCAAATTGGTATTGTTGGAGTCTGGTTAGGAATTATTGTACTGTTAGCAGAATCTCTACATCGTTACACCGCAACTGACCCCGAAAAAGTGCGGAAAGTCGTTCACATTGGCACTGGCAATGTAATTTTATTCGCTTGGTGGTTTAATTTACCAGCTTGGTTAGGTATTACTGCTTCAATTTTAGCTAGTGCTGTTGCCCTCATTTCCTACAAATTCCCCATCCTTCCTGGTATTAATAGCGTTGGTCGTCAAAGCTTCGGCACATTTTTCTATGCCCTCAGCATTGGTATACTTGTTGGGTGGTTTTGGTATCTACATCAACCTCAATATGCAGCTATTGGCATTTTAGTGATGACTTGGGGTGATGGATTAGCAGCATTAATCGGTCAGCGTTTTGGTAAACATCCCTACATGGTTTGGGATAGCAAAAAAAGTTGGGAAGGTTCGATCGCAATGGCTGTAGTTAGCTATCTTATCACCAGCCTAATTTTATTCTTCGTTTATGGAAATATTTGGCAAACTTGGGTTGTTTCGCTAGCTGTTGCCTTGGTAGCTACAGGTTTAGAATCATTTTCCAAGCTAGGAATTGATAATTTTACGGTTCCTATTGGTAGTGCAGCAGTGTGTTTTTTCTTGATGCAACTACTCTCATTTAGTTAAGGAAAAGTGACACGCTTATGTGGAGAAAGTTGGCTTTCTCCACTTCAGAAATTATATATGATGATGAGAAAACTGCGATTACCAATCTGTTCCATGCGTTTCTTTATATGGTTCACCTTCAAATGGCTGCACACCTATGCTAGGGTAGGCATCATCAGTAGGGCCAAAGATTCGAGCGACTGCTTCCCAGAGGTACTGGGTCATACTTTCAAACCATGTGGAAAGACCCATAATATTCTTCTCCCTTATTTAACTAATATTTGGGATCGAAAATTTAAGAGAGAATATATCCCTCTATCCTCATTATGATTAAATGCTGAACTTTTAACGGTGGCTGCAATACTTATTTGATTATCTTTGCAATACTTTGCGATCAATTCCAAGAGCGATCGCCTTTTTCTGCAAGTTTATACACTTATCTTCAATAAACTTTATACTTAATTAATTTTAACTCAAAGCTTGCACCATTCTCGCTCAACCCCAGAACAAAGCCGCAAATAAATTTATGAGTTAAAGATTGCGATAAACCTCATCATCATTTCGCTTGCCTACTCTATAAACATCAACGATTTTTTGATCTTCATAAACGTAATAAAGTATACGAAATTCTCCTTGATCTACACGATACCCATCTGGTTCCCTTTTCAGCACCTTACAATCGTGGGGTTTCGGATTTCTGATTAAAGAAAATATTTTTGAGGCTACTTGCTTGTATTGCTTGGGTTGTAAATCTTTGAGATCTTTTTCAGCAGTATAAGCGATACGTAGTAGATAGCTTTGCTTCGGACTATCTTCATTCTTCACGGGCTTCCGTAATAGCTTCTAGCGTAGTAAAGCCAGTATTTTCTTCCTTAGCCTTACGAAGTGCAGCCGAATCTATCAGATCTTCTAGTGCCTCTAGACGCTGAAGATCCTCAATGCTAACAATTGCAGCAATAGGTTTACCACGCCGTTCTACTAAAATTCGCTCATGTCCAAATCCAACTCGGTTGAGCAAATCAGGAAAAAGCTTCCGAGCAATACTTGCTGCGATCGTATTCATAGTGTTTTATAGCAGTTAGCTTTTAGCAATTAGCTTTTTCAACTACTTGCACTGTATAGGTTTTAACTTTACAACTTGCAAAGAGCGCCTTAGCGGTTGTTATAGCTCTGATACTGATCATACTACAATTTGTACAATTTGCCCTTTTCGTACAAATTGATCTATTCACAGTCGAACTTGTTCAAGCAGCTTATATCAAAAATAATCAAAATCAATATACTTAGTTTTGGTAATAACTACTATAATTAAATTGCCATCTGGTGAGAGGTTGGGAAAATGAAAATTGATTGCGCTGATCTAGAGCAAATAGCATTACATGAAGAACTAACTATTAGTTCCAACGATTACAGTCTCCTGACTGACCTCTACCAGTTAACGATGGCGGCTTGCTATGTGGGTGAAGGCTTAGAGCAGCGCCAAGCAAGTTTTGAATTGTTTGTACGCCATTTACCGGAAGGTTTTGGCTATTTAATCGCAATGGGTTTAGAGCAAGCTTTAGACTATTTAGAAAAGCTGCGCTTTAGCCCTAGCCAAATTGCAGCTTTGCAAGCTACTGGAATTTTTGCTCATGCTCCTGCCCAATTTTGGTCATTATTAACAGAATTCAGGTTTACTGGGGATGTTTGGGCAGTGCCAGAAGGTACAGCTGTGTTTGCAAACGAGCCAATATTGCGGGTGGAAGCACCTTTATGGCAGGCACAGTTAGTAGAAACTTACCTACTTAATACGATTAATTACCAAACTTTAATTGCGACACGGGCTGCGCGTATTCGTGATGTAGCTGGGGCGCAAGCTAAGTTATTGGAATTTGGAACAAGAAGGGCGTTTAGTCCCCAAGCATCGCTGTGGGCTGCTAGGGCTGCTTTAGCCGCAGGGTTTGATGCTACTTCTAATGTGTTGGCGGCGCTGAAACTGGGTTGTCAACCTAGTGGTACAATGGCGCATTCTTTGGTAATGGCTTTAACAGCAACAAGTGGGAGTGAAGATGATGCTTTTATGACATTTCACCAATATTTTCCAGGTTCGGCGTTGTTGATAGATACTTTTGATGCGATCGCAGCAGCCGAAAATTTGGCAAAATTGGTAAAAGCTGGAGAAATACAATTAACTGGGGTGCGTTTAGATTCTGGGGATTTAGTAAAATTATCCCAACAAGTGCGTAGCCTTTTGCCTGATGTGACGATTTTTGCTAGTGGAGATATAGATGAGTGGAAAATTGCAGAACTTAAAGAGAAAGGCGCACTTATTGATGGTTATGGGTTGGGAACCAAGTTAGTTACAGGCGCACCTGTTAATGGAGTGTATAAACTGGTAGAAATTGATGGCATTCCTACCATGAAGCAATCGCTTAATAAAGTAACTTATCCAGGTCGTAAGCAAATCTTTCGTAAATTTGAAGCGGGTATTATTCAGAGAGATACATTAGGGCTATTTACAGACAGTCCACAAGCAGAACAGCCATTATTACAGATAGTATTTAAGCAAGGTGAAATAGTGCAACAACCAGAACATTTAAATGAAATTAGACAACGTACAATGGCTGCTGTTGCTAGTTTACCAACTGAAACACGCCGCATTAATTATCCTCAGTCTCCAAAAATAGAAATATCTACTAGCTTGCAGAAGTTGACTGAGAAAACGCAACTGGTGAGGAGTGTTAGATAATTTTTGAGATTTTTTGGAACGCCGATTAACCGCAGATAAATGTCGATAAAATTGACTTAGGTAATAAATTTGATGAAAATAGCTTTATTTGGTACGAGTGCTGATCCACCTACAACGGGGCATCAAACTATTATTAGTGGCTTATCCCAATGTTATGACTTAGTAGCAGTGTGGGCTTCTAATAATCCTTTTAAACAGCATCAAGCGCCCCTAGAACATCGGGCTGTGATGCTACAGTTACTAATTAATGATATTGCTGAAGAGCGTAACAATATTATTTTGGCTCAGGAATTTAGCAGTACTAGGACAATAGAAACTGTAGAAAAAGCTCGCCCACGTTGGTATGATGCTGAGTTTACTGTGGTTATTGGTTCAGATTTAGTGCAGCAGTTGGGTAGTTGGTATCGGGCTAAAGATTTGTTACAGCAAGTCAAGATACTGATTGTGCCACGTCCAGGCTATGCTGTAGACGAAGCTGGTTTAGAGAGACTCAGGCAATTAGGGGCATCGGTGGCGATCGCACAACTAAATGCACCTGAGATTTCATCTACAGCTTATCGTGAAATTAAAGATCCACAAGCTTTAACACCCACTGTTGAAGCTTATATTCATCAACAACATTTGTACGAATGCCAGAAAGCGGCACAAAAAAGATTACAGATTCGTTAAAAAAGCTACCATTAGCCGATTTTAAAGTCGGTGTTGATAATGTAATTTTCTCAGTTGATACAGCCCAAAATAGATTGATGGTGCTGTTAGTTATGCGACAGGATGAACCATTTTTGGATCAGTGGTGTTTACCAGGGACACTTGTACGTCATGGCGAATCTTTAGAAAATGCCGCTTATCGTATTTTGGCTGAGAAAATTAAAGTCGAGAATTTATATTTAGAACAATTGTATACCTTTGGCGATCCTGGTCGAGATCCTAGAGAATCTCCCTCTAGTTTTGGTGTACGTTATCTATCTGTAAGTTACTTTGCTTTAGTAAGGTTTGCCGATGCCCAACTAATTGCTAATGGTGTCAGTGGTATTGCTTGGTATCCAGTCAAGCAAGTACCGCAATTAGCTTTTGACCATAACGAAATTTTAGAATATGGTTATCGCCGTTTACGCAATAAATTGGAGTATAGTCCGATTGCTTTTGAAGTATTGCCAGAAGTCTTTACTTTAAGCGATCTTTATCAGCTATACACTACTGTTTTAGGTGAAAACTTCTCTGATTATTCTAATTTTCGCACGCGGTTACTAAAGCTAGGCTTTTTATCTGATACAGGGTTAAAAGCTTCACGTGGCGCTGGTCGTCCTGCTAGTTTATATCGGTTTGATGCTGAAGCATTTGCTCCGTTAAAGGATAAACCATTAGTATTTATTTAGGTTGTCAGTTCATAAACTTCTTGCACAAGCCGATAAATTTTGCCTTTCATCTACGTTTATCTGCGTGCATCTGCGGTTAATTTAAAAAACACAATTTTTGCAATAAGTAGAATATTTATAGAGAAAAAATATTATGAAATTAGCGATCGCACAACTTAATCCCACGATTGGTGACCTCACTGGTAACGCCCAACAAATATTAACTGCGGCTAGAATAGCTGCGGAACAGGGAGTTAGTCTGTTACTGACACCAGAGTTATCTTTATGTGGATATCCACCACGAGATTTATTACTAAATCCTAGTTTTGTAGAATCAATGGGAGAGGTGTTGCAAAAACTAGCAGAAGATTTGCCACCCCAGTTAACTGTTTTGGTAGGAACAGTTGATTTAAATGACGAAGCACATCTATCTGGTGGTAAACCTTTATTTAATAGCATTGGTTTATTACAAAATAATCAAATCCAGCAGATATTCCATAAACGATTGTTGCCTTATTACGACGTTTTTGATGAATATCGCTATTTTGAACCTGGACTTAAAAGTAATTCTTTTACATTAAACTTAGATGAATCTTCCCTAAAAATTGGTGTGACTATTTGTGAAGATCTTTGGAATGACGAAGAATTTTGGGGTAAACGTAGCTATACAGTAAATCCGATAGCTGACTTGGCACACCAAGGCGTTGATTTAATTGTAAACTTATCAGCTTCTCCCTATACAAATAACAAGCATAAATTACGGGAAGCAATGTTAAAAGCAGCAGCTACCCGTTATCAGCAACCGATTATTTATGCTAATCAAGTTGGGGGGAATGATGACTTAATTTTCGATGGTAATAGTGTAGGATTTAATCGTGCTGGTAATGTAGTTGGTCGCGCCTGCGCTTTTGAAACAGATTTATTAATACTAGAATTTGATCAACAGCAAAAAGATTTAATGCCCGCAACTATACAACCGCTACCAGAAAACGCAGATGAGGAAATCTGGAAGGCGCTTGTATTAGGTGTGCGGGACTACACAAGGAAATGTGGATTTAGTAAAGTAGTATTAGGTTTAAGTGGTGGTATAGATTCAGCAATAGTAGCTGCGATCGCATCTGAGGCATTAGGTAAAGAAAATGTTTTTGGTGTGTTGATGCCTTCGCCTTACAGTTCCGATCATTCCGTCAAAGATGCTTTAGAATTAGCGAAAAATTTGGGGATTAAAACTCAAATATTAGCAATTGGCGAATTGATGGAAGGTTACGACAAAACCTTAGAACCGTTGTTTGCTGGTACAGAATTTGGACTAGCAGAAGAAAATATTCAATCGCGGATTCGGGGTAATTTATTAATGGCGATCGCTAATAAATTTGGTTATCTGCTACTATCCACTGGTAATAAATCGGAAATGGCAGTAGGTTACTGTACATTATACGGAGATATGAATGGGGGATTAGCTGCGATCGCAGACGTACCTAAAACCCGTGTTTATTCCTTATGTCAATGGCTAAACCAAAATAGTAAGAAGAATTCCGAATCAGAAATCATCCCCAACCATATCTTAATTAAGCCACCTAGCGCAGAACTAAAACCAGGGCAAGTCGATCAAGATTCACTGCCAGCTTATGAAATACTTGATGATATTTTAGAACGTTTAATTCACAAACATCAATCGCCAACTGCGATCGCTGCTGCGGGTCATGATTTAAATATAGTAAATAAAGTAGTAAAACTTGTTACCCGTGCTGAATTTAAGCGTAGACAAGCGCCCCCAGGATTAAAAATTACGGATCGTGCCTTCGGTACAGGTTGGCGGATGCCTATAGCTAGTCGGTACAGTAGCTTAACATAAAGGCTAGTCATTACTCAAGTGAGGAGGGAGGAGAGAGGAGAGAGGGGAAAGGAATAATTGTTAATTGATAATTGTTAATTGATTCACTATGTCAGATGAAGATTTACGCGGAGAAATTTATCGAGGGTGGTTAATTGTGCTGATGGCGCATGAGGATATGTATTTTTATGAAATTCATAGCCCAGAAGGTTACATCAATCGTAATCTAAGTCCATGTGATACAACGCAAGAAGCGATCGCTTCTGGTAGACAAGACATTGATGCAGTAATCCAAATCTTTGACGGACTTGATGTGACATCATCCTCTGCAACCTCCCAAGAGTAGTTGATACGTTGGGTTTGTTCATTTATTTCAGGACTTACGCAAAACTGTATTCTAACCATCTGTAGGGGCGAACAATTGTTCAACCCTACTATATATAGGGGTTCTGCGTAAGTCCTATATTTAATACCGCTAACATGGAACTTAGTTTCCTTGTGTACAACACCTTGACAGAAACAAAAGTTTTATTTAGTAGTCAATGTGTTAAACGTGGCATATACAAAACTTTTACTGGTCAAATTATCAATGCTGATACCAATGGAACTATGAACAATATTGGTGTTGGATTAAGGTTAAATCACTCAATAATTACAAGCTGATGAGCAAAAAGTCCAAATCTTGGGTGTTATCAATTTGTTTGGGGTTATTTCTGTGGTTAAATCTAATCACTCCAAGCTATGCCGCAAAGGCATCAACAGATGCCCAAATTATACACGTTCTTGATCGCCTAACCTACGGGTCACGACCTGGGGATATAGCCAAAGTCAAGTCAATGGGAGTAAAAGCTTATATTCAATCTCAGCTAAATCCAGACTCCATACCCCAACCCTCGTCTTTGACTGAACAGTTGAATCGTTTAGAATTATTGCAGCTTACTCCAGTGGAACTGAGAAGGGAGTATGAACAGCATCAACCTCGCCAGCGCAGGCAAAATCCTAATCCTAAATCTGTCCTACCTGCTCCTCAGTGGCTGAGGATGCTTCTGGAACAAGCTGTTGATGGGCGTATGCTCCGAGCTATCTATAGCCCCCGCCAAGTGCAAGAAGTGATGGTGGACTTCTGGTATAACCACTTCAACGTCTATTCTGCTAATGCTCTCACTCGCCTGTGGTTAGGTTCCTACGACGAACAAGTTATCCGACCTCATGCGCTAGGGAAATTTCGCACTCTCTTAGGTGCTACTGCCAAACATCCAGCTATGTTAGCTTATCTTAATAACTGGCTGAATACAGCGCCAGGAAGCAAAGGTGTGCGTGGTAATTTTAAAGGATTGAACGAGAACTATGCGCGGGAGTTGTTAGAGTTACATACTCTCGGTGTCGATGGCGGGTATACCCAACAAGATGTGATTGCTTTAGCTCGAATTTTAACTGGTTGGGGATTTACTCCTGCTCCTAGACAGCCGGGAACAAATGCGGATACTGACCGCACCGTGGGTAACTTTTATTTTGATCCCGATCGCCACGACTTTGACGATAAAGTTTTTCTCGGACAAACTATTAAAGGTACTGGCATAGATGAAGGTGAAAAAGCATTAGATATCCTAGCGCGTCATCCGGCAACTGCACGTCATATTAGTTATCAGCTTGCTCAATACTTTATTGCTGATCAACCGCCTGTAGCGCTCGTAGACCGTCTAGCCCAGCGTTTCCTACAAACCGATGGTGATATTAAATTAGTTTTAGACACTCTATTTAATAGCAGTGAATTTTTCAACCCAGAATACTACAAAGTTAAGTTAAAAACACCTTACCAGTACGTTATGAGCGCTATTCGCGCCACAGGCACAAAGATCAACAATTTCCGAAAAATTGATGGTACTTTAAGGCAGATGGGAATGGCTCTTTATGGTTGTGAAACTCCTAACGGATACAAAAACACAGAACAAGCATGGTTAAACCCAGATGCGATGATTCGTCGGATTAGCTTTGCTAAATCATTCGCTGAAGGTAGGTTGGGGGGAGAGAAATTAACTGATGCTCAACAGTTAATTAACACTTTGGGTAATAATTTATCTCCTAAAACCAAAAGTGTAATTGATAGCAGCGATCGCAAACTGCGTGTGGCATTAATTTTGGGCAGTCCTGAATTTATGAGGCATTAATTAATTTAAAAATTACCAACTATGCTCATGAGATAATTTAGGGTTTTAATTCTATGAATAGACAAAAGTTTTTATATTTAACAGGGCTGTTTGGATCTTCAGTTCTTTTAGGAATTGGCACTCATGGTTGGGCAGCCAAAGCTATCAACAATAGCAACAATAATCATAAAAGATTGGTTGTAATCTTTTTACGGGGTGCTGTGGATGGTCTAAATGTAGTGGTTCCGCATGAGGAAACTGCTTACTATGATGCCCGCTCCTCAATTGCTATTCCACCTCCAGGGGAGGCTTCAGGCTGTCTGAATTTAGATGATCAATTTGGTTTGCACCCAGCATTAAATTCCTTAATGCCTTTGTGGAAACAAGGCAGTTTGGCATTTGTTCATGCTTGCGGTTCTTCCGTTCAGACGCGATCGCACTTTGATGCCCAAGAGTATATGGAAAATGGTACTCCAGGTATCAAAAAAACATCTGATGGCTGGATGAATCGACTCCTGGGTTTTATGTCACCTACTACACCTGTGCGGGCGTTGAACTTGGGACAAACCACGCCACGTATATTAACTGGCAAAATGCCGATCGCCACCATAGCACTTAGCAGAGGTATAGCTCGTCCTTTACCTATAGACTTACCTGAAACTGGGGCAGCTTTTGACCAACTTTACACTGGTAATGATTCTTTGAGTAAAGTTTATCAATCAGGCAGAAGAGCTAGACAACAATTGCTGGTTGATCTACAGCAAGAAATGATTCAAGCTAATAATGGTGCGCCTCTACCCACAGGTTTTGCCCCTGACGCGCAAAAACTGGCGCAAATTATGGTCAAAGATGCTGATGTTAGACTTGCTTTTCTCGCGCTGGGTGGTTGGGATACTCATGTGAATCAAGGTAGTAGCACAGGGAACTTGGCGAGAAATTTAAAATCACTGGGCGATGGTTTGTCTGCTTTAGTAAAAGGTTTAGGCGCTCTTTACTCAGATACGGCAATTGTTGTAATGTCTGAGTTTGGTCGTACTGTACGTGAAAACGGTAACGGTGGTACGGATCATGGACATGGCAATGTCATGTGGGTTCTTGGTGGTGGCATCAAAGGTGGTAAGGTATACGGCGAGTGGCCTGGTTTATCTGAATCTGAGTTATTTGAAAAGCGTGATTTAGCTGTTACTACTGATTTCCGAGAAGTAATGTCTAATATTTTGCAGAGTCATTTACAACTAAATACAGATAAAATTAGTCGAGTATTTCCTAATTATGAACCTAGTAATAAAATTCAGTTGTTGTGACCAAAATCTATTACATTGACATTTATTTCCCGTTAACTTTCTTCTTGCCTCTTTTCCCCTTAACCAAGCAGTATTAAACCGTAAAGAACCCCCTCCCCTTAATAAGGGGAGGGGGCAGGGGGGTGGGGTTTCTTCTAACTAAAAAACCGCTAGATTTTTTGATATGCCCAAAGACTCGATTTTAATCAAACAACGCTTAACTCCCTACCTATTTTTACTCCCAGCACTTTTACTTTTGGGACTAACAGTTTTTTTACCTGCGGGTCAAGCCTTTTTACTGAGTTTCACCCGCTATGAATATGACCTGACTCAATTACCGAAATGGGTAGGTTTTGCTAACTTTAGCCGCCTTTGGAAAGATCCTGTATTTTGGCAGACTTTATGGAACACATTTTTATATCTAGTATGTGTAGTGCCAATCTTAGTAATTGCACCTTTAGGTTTAGCAATTTTAGTCAACAAAAAACTTAGAGGAATTAACTGGTTTCGAGCATCATTTTATACACCTGTAGTTATTTCAATGGTAGTAGCTGGTATTGCCTGGAAATTTATTTATGCAGAAAATGGTTTTATAAATCAGCTAATTAAAATGTTAGGTATCGGTGCTATCCCTTGGCTAACCAGTCCTCAATTAGCAATTTTTAGTGTAATGGCAGTAACAATTTGGAAAGGACTAGGCTATTACATGGTAATTTATCTAGCTGGATTACAAGCAATTCCCGCAGAACTTTATGAAGCTGCTGCAATTGATGGTTCAGATGGAATTAGTAAACATTGGGATATTACCGTACCTTTAATGCGACCTTATCTAGTGTTAGTAGCAGTAATTTCTGCGATCGCAGCGACTAAAGTATTTGAAGAAGTGTATATAATGACCCAAGGAGGGCCAAGTAATAGTTCTAAAACAGTTGTTTATTATCTGTATGAGCAAGCTTTTAGAAATTTTGAAATGAGCTATGCTTGTACAATTGGATTAGTATTGTTTTTAATAATTTTTGGACTTTCAATTTTAAATTTAAAATTATCTCAAGGGCAAAATCTCACCCTCAAGTAATCAAATTAGGATTTATATCAAGTTCGGTCGATTAACCATAATATGCGTAAGGGCGGGTTAAACCCAGATATTTATCAGTAGCAAAGTTTATCTGTCAACCCACCCCTACAAGTCAATATCTTCCCAGGGGACTCTCTCAGTGAATAGCTGCGTAGATTTTCTGGATAATCTACGCCGAATCTGCCACTTTTAAACAAAATTAAAACCAGGAGTTTCAGCCGAAATCTGACCCTTAACCAAATTCACACCCTGCAACACCGCCACCAACTCATCCGATGCACTCATTCCAGTACTACCATCATTGTCAATAAAAATGCTTGTCCCCCCTGGCACACCACTAGGCGATGAACCTAAGAAATAAGTCAAATTGTTAGCTAACTCCACTACATCTTGACTCACTTTAAAATCCTTAATCAACACATAATCGTTAATTCCCTTGGTAGAAATATCGCCATCATTGTAGTTACTTCCCACCATAAAGATATCGCTACCAACTCCACCAGTAAGTGTATCTATTTCACCTACCCCAAAACTGGTAGGGTTATACCCACTTAAGGTATCATTGCCACTTCCACCTTCTAGTTGGTTATTACTGCTATTACCACCCAAGAAGTCATCAAAATTAGAACCAATTAAATTTTCAATCTGACTCAAATTATCACCCTGTGCATAGCCACCTGAATATGTAGCTGTGGCTAAGTTGACGTTGATTGCACTATTTGAACTGGAATAAATAACTGTATCAATTCCATCACCACCATCAAGGCTATCAGCACCAGAGTCACCCACTAAAATATCATTTCCGCCTCTGGCTTTTAGGATATCGTTACCATTACGACCAACCAGAGTATTACTTCCATCATCTCCGGTTAAAGTGTCGTTATGTGCTGACCCAGCTATGTCTTCAATATTTAAGAAGCTATCTCCTGTGGCATCTCCACCTGTCGCTGTACTGTCAAATAAATTAATATTGACACCAGATTTTGATGTGGCATAGTTGATTTGATCTTTACCCTCACCACCATCTAGGACATCTGCCCCTGCACCTCCAGTGAGGAGATCTTGACCTGCGGCACCTAATAAGGTGTCGTCACCGTTGTCACCATACAAGAAGTCATTGGCGATGCCTCCTGTGATTGAATCGTTGCCACTACCACCATAAATCACTTGATTGGCGTTACTTCCTGTCAGGGTGTCATTAAATTTAGAACCGATGAGGTTTTCAATGCTGGTTAATACATCAAACTCAGCATCTCCACTTCGATTAATTCCTGAGTTGAGGTTGACGTTGACACCAGCATTGGATGTAGCGTAGGTAGCTGTATCAGTACCGCCTTCACCATTAATGGTATCTGCCCCTGCACCACCGTTAAATGTGTTGTTTTCAGTGCTTCCGGTGATGACATCATTGTAGGATGAGCCGATAACTCCTTCTATGCCTGTTAATGTGTCGTTGTTGGCATAACCACCACTGGCTGTATTTGCAGCTAAGTTAATGTTGATTGCCGCTGTTGATGTGGCGTAAGTTACTTGGTCTTTTCCTGTACCGCCGTCAATATAGTCACTCAAAATTGTGGCTTTGATCGTATCGTCGCCAGCGAGGGCGCGATATTCAATAAAATCAAGATTAGTAGCATTACTGCTCAGGTTGTTGTTTAAAGCCGTTCCTGTAACTATACCTTGACGAACTTCATACGCACCGATATCAATTTGATTGTTAAAGATGCGGGCAGATCCACGTTGGTCTGTACTTAATGCGCCAGTATTATCCCCTTTATTGATAGCGGGACTTCCAGGCAGTAATGCCATTGTTTGAGTTGTACCGCCGTTGTTTTTTAGTGATCCAAGGAGGGCATCGGGGTTAATAATATCGCTGCCGATAGTACCTGTAGTTGCTGTACCAATTAAGTTATAACCACCTGAACTGAAAGTTGAATTGGTAGTGCTAACAAAGTCGGGAACAAAATTGGCAATGTTACCTGCAATTATTGTATTCTTGGCTGTAATTGTGCCTGATTCGTTATAAATCCCGCCACCATGATTGGTTTTGTTAGCACTAATAGTACTACTTGTAATCGCGATCTTGCCCTGAGTTTGATTAAAAATGCCAGCACCAGCAATTGTTGCTATATTATTACCAATAGTGCTATTAGTAATGTCTTTTATTTCGCGGGATGCACTATTAAAAATACCACCCCCAAGTTGTGCGGCGGTGTTATTACTAATAGTGCTATTGCTAATGCCAAGTATTGTGCCACCACTACTGTTGAAAATGCCGCCACCAAAAACTGTTGCGGAGTTATCACTAATAGTGCTACTCGTAATACTTAAACTACCATCGTTGTAAATACCGCCACCTGAGTTATTCGGACTATCTCCAGTAGCTTTCCCTTTACTAATTGTCATGCTGTCAATACTGACAACTGCACCATTACTAACTTTAAAGATGCGAAAGTCACTGGTTGCTTGAGTGCTACGGGTAACTATTAATTTATCTGCGCCAATGCCTAAAAGATTTACTCCAGCCTCTCCAATATCTGGTAGGACAGTAAGTAGGTTAATTGTCTGTTGTTGAGTATTATCTAAGTCAAAAATAATATCTTCTACGCCCAAGTCAGCATTGGCATATATGATTGCTTGACGCAATGAACCAAGACCTTCGTTGTTGGTATTGGTAACGTGAAAATTTTTGTCATCTACAGGGTTAACTGTATAGGTAAAAATTTGGCTATTAGTATGGACACCATCGGAAATGTTTAAGATAATTTCTGATGTGCCAAATTGATTGGCAGTTGGAGTTAAGCTGATTTGACGCTGTTCCCCACTACCGCTAAATGTAATATTTGATGGTGTGATTAAGTTGGTGTTGCTGGATGTGGCGGTGAGTGTGAGATTGTTAAGATCGCTATTACTGTCAGCAATAGTGAAGTTAATATTTACAGCAGGTGTGTCTTCATCGACTGTTTGGTTGGGGATGGCGGAGGATGTTGGAGAACCGTTAGCTGCGTTGACTGTATAAGTAAAAGTTTCGCTGGTGGTATTACCACCATCGGAAAGGTTTAAGGTTATTTGGGATTTGCCTGATTGATTGGTATTTGGGGTGAAGGTGACGGTGCGATTGTTGTTACTACCGCCAAATGTAATATTTGATGGTGCGATTAAGTTGGTGTTGCTGGATGTGGTGGTGAGTGTGAGGGTATCAATTGGGGTATCAAGATCCGCAATATTGAAGTTGAGAGTTCTGGGTGTGTTTTCATCAACTGTAAGGTCAGAGATGACATCAATTGTGGGACTGGCACTTTCATAAGCGCCGATGTCTAGGCGACCTCCATCTAAACGTTGATGGTTTCGTTGGTCAATGGCTGTTGTATCTTTAAAACTGGAGTCGCCTGCGTTGATGGCGGGACTGTCTTTCAGTAAGGCTATTGTTTGAGTTGTGCCACCGTTGTTTTGTAGTGTACCAAGTTTGGCATCAACGTTGGTGATGTCGGTATTTTGGAGGGTATTTTTTATATTAGTGGTGTTGCCAATTAAGTTGTAGCCATTTGATGTGAGTCTGCCACTAAAGTCGGGGCCACCACTGCTACCACTCTTAATAAAGTTACCTGCAATTATCGTATTCTTGACTGTGATCTCGCCACGAATGTTAAAGAAGTTAAAAATGCCGCCACCAGAATTTCCTCCCGAGTTACTACTTATGGTGCTATTGCTGATGCTGCTATTTGCGCCTTCGTAGTAAAAAATGCCGCCACCAGCGTTTGATGACGAGTTACTACTTATGGTGCTATTGCTGATGCTGCTATTTGTGTCTTCATAGTTATAAATGCCGCCACCATTTTCTGCCGAGTTACCACTAACGGTGCTACTGGTGATACTAATTGTGCTAGCATTATAAATGCCGCCACCATGATATGCTGAGTTACCACCGAGGGTGGTATTACTGATGCTTAATGTACCTAGGTTGTAAATTCCTCCGCCATAATTACTACTACTAACTTTGCCATTACTAATTGTCATGCCGTCAATACTGACAACTGCACCAGCATTAACTTGAAAGATGCGAAAATCACTGGTGGCTTGAGGGCTACGGCTAACTGTTAATTTATCTGCACCTAAACCTTGAAAGTTGACTCCAACATCTCCAATATCTGGTAGTACAGTAAGTAGGTTAATTGTCTGTGGTTGGCTAGTATTGAAATTAAATATAATATCTTCTACGTTGACATCAGCATTGGCATCTATGATGGCTTGACGTAATGAACCCGCACCTGAATCGTTGGTATTGGTAACGTCAAATTCTGTGTCGTCTACTGCGTTAACTGTTAAGTTGACAGTTGCAGAGTTACTATCAATGGTTCCGTCATTAGCAGTGTAGGTGAAGCTGTCTGTGCCGTTGTAGTTGTCTGCGGGGGTATAAATCAGGTTGCCGTTGTCGTTGGTTAGAGTTCCGTGACTAGGTTGAGTAAAGTTACTCAAGGTCAGGGAATCACCATCAGCATCAGTGTCGTTAACGAGTAAGCTGCTAATAGCAATGGTTAAAGCTGTATCTTCATCAGCGTTGAAGCTATCATTGTTGGCAACGGGGGCTGTATTTGACCCTGCAACTGTTTCGGTAAAGGTTCTACCAAACAAATCGTCGTTATTAAAGTCATCACCACTAGCAATTGTTCCTGGGGTAACGTTGCCTGTGGCATCGCTGGCATTATTTCCAGAGAAGCTGACATTGGTGAGGTTGACAGTTGACAAGGTTGTGGGCATTCCCCGGTTATTGCCATTGGTATTGGTAGTGGATTTCATGGCGAATATCGCTCCACCTAAGCCAGAACCATTTTGAGCGCCACTGCCACCAGTAGTTGTGTTGTCGTTGAAAGCAGTGTTCTCAATGTTGAGAGTACCACTACGAACAAAGATAGCCCCCCCCATCCCAGCACCGCCGCCGCCGCCGTTGCCGCCACCGAAGCCACCGAAGCCACTGCTGCTGCCGCCGCCGCCGCCGTAGCCGCCTAAGCCGCCGCCGCCGTAGCCGCCTAAGCCGCCTAAGCGCCTGCCGCCATTGCCGCCGCCGCCGCCAAAGCCGCCGTTGCCGCCCCTGCCGCCATTGAAGCCACTGCTGCCGCCGCCATTGCCGCCGCCGCCGCCAAAGCCGCCGCCACCGCCGTTGCCGCCGCCACCGCCGCCACCGCCGCCACCGCCGCCGAAGCCGCCGAAGCCGCCGTCACCGCCATTGCCGCCGAAGCCGTAGCTGCTACCACCGCTGCCATCGCCGTAGTAGCCGGCGTTGCCGCCGTTGCCGCCGTTGCCGCCGAAGCCGCCGAAGCCGCCACCGAAGCCATTGACGCCATTGCTGCCGTTGCCGCCGTCGTTGCTAGGATTTCTCACGACATTTAGCCCCATGCCGCCGCCTCTGGCGAAGCCACTGCCGCCACCAAGTGCCTTATTAGCTGAAAATGTTGTCCCTTTAACCGTAACGTTGCCACTATAGATAAACAAAGCACCGCCCATGCCAGCACCGCCGCCAGTACCATTTGTCCCTTGCGCTAAACCATTTTTTAGCGTCAAGCTATCAAATGTCACCGTGCCACTTTTGACAAAGAACAGCCGTTTAGTATCGTCGCCACTGATGAAATGATTGCCACCATTAATAGTCAGGGATACATCTTCATTGATTAGAGGCAAATCTCCACTGAGGGTAATATCGCCTGTAATATTTATAACGTCGTCTGTCGCGTTGGTTTTTGAGTTAGTCAGAGCATCTCGTAATTCTTCAAAAGTATCGACATCATTAAATACGTTAGCCATAATTTGTTCCTGATTAGGTGCAGTGTTGGTGATCGAACTAGAAAAACGAGCCGGAATAATTTAGTAGTAAATTAGCCAGCAAGAATTTATTTAAAGTCAAGTCAAAAAAGCTTTGACCCTGATAGAAATTGATTTAGTGATGAAAATTTAGTAGAGAGCTTTATAAACTTAACAAACTATCAAGAGTAAAAACATTAAAAAAAAAACTATTATGGCGAACCTGCTTTTATTAGTCCGGGATAAAAAGTGCTGTAGAACCACGTAAACTGAGACAGCAATTGACCCTGAATCCTATTGGGAATCAAATGTTGTTGAGGCGGTTTGAGAGTGGAGTATGTTTGATGAGTATATTTGTAGCGATAGTAGCTGTCACTTTCATGGGGTCTAACTTGAAGGTTTTGCAAATCTACATCAAAATCTTTTAGCCCCAACCACTGAAAAATCCCCTGTAATGCGGCTTCTGGTTCACTCAACAAATCTTCAAATACTACATAATATAAGTGTTGTTGAAGTTGAGTATCTAGATCTTGTAAGGCTTCAATAGAACTTAAGGGCGCACCAACTACTCCACCACTGGCAAACAATTTTTCGGCTCGTTCGTAGGGTGATAAATTAGCTAAATGATCTGGAAAATCCAGCAGTAATGTTTGTTGATGTTTGGCTTCTATTGACCCATAAATCTGTCCTAACTCCCGCACGCAGACCAGCATTTTAAATTCTGGGTCTATGTGGTTTACTGTTTGGATATGCTGTAACCAGCCGCGATTTTTGTCTACTACGTAAGGCTGTTTTGTTTCAGCAAACCAGCCAGTAATAAAACCCCGAAAAGCATTGAGTAGACGTTGGTAAGTTTGCTTAAAATCAACATCAAGTTGAGCTAACAGAAACTCACTATCGCTGAGGTTATAGCGCAAACCCATGAGAGTCTGACACAGTGGCGAACTATGCCCCGTACAATAAATATCAGGATGATGGGAGAGAAGTTGACAAAGTAGTGTTGAGCCTGCTCGCGGTAAGCCAGTGACATATATTATTTTCATTAAGCTGGTAATTTTAGTGTTAAACCAATGCAACTAGCGATGTTAATACCAGATAATTAGCTAGGGTTAGCAATAATTGAGGTATTTCTATTTATGCCCTCTCTAGTCATGCCTGTAGCGTAGATACCCTGATATTCCTGGTTATTATTGAGTCGCCAAATCTGCCAAAGTTAAAAACTTAATTTGGTTAAAACTTAACTTTATATGAATTATAGTTGAGTTTCTTAAAACAGATACAGATCATCAAATAAATTACATTATTTTAACTAAAAGATAATCAAAGACTATCAGTTAGCAATAAGTAGCTGGGTAGCAATAACCGTAACATTTAAACTTGTCATTAGTAATTGTTAATTGTCAAAACCTCTTTTCAAACTCTACAGTTGCCCGACTATCTCCCGATAAATCTGTCGAACCACGCAACAAAGTTTCCTCATTTACTCGGTAGCGTAAACTGTATTGAGGTAACTGTTCAGCAGTCAAATTTGTCAATATAGATGCCGAGAATTGAGGAGTAAAATTAAATCCAGCTTCAGCACCTAATCCTAACGTCGAAGTCCGATTTTCTGGGTTAGTAATTACTGTAGGGAATAATCTAAACTCACTCAAACCAATAGCATTACCAATAGTATTTTGGATATTACCCAAAAACGCAGATCCAGCTAAATTTGCTAATCCTAACGTAGTATCTCCTCTACCCAAAGTATCCACGAAACCACCACCCAATAAAGCAACAATTTCGGCTTCGCCACGGGCAGGATTACTTTTTAGCTCTAAGTTTTCTGCAAATTGATTAGCCGCACCTCTGACTGTCGCTTCAATGCGTATTGTTTGTAAACCACCTAAGTTAGTTGCAGGAATATCACTAATTTCAGCAGACAAAGGATCTGCAATAATCTGCCTACGAGTAGTTTCTGGAACCACAGCGACTAACCTGACATCTAAATTGGGTACAAGTCCTTGATATGGTAAAAACTCTGCTGTTTGGGCATAACCACCCGCTAACCGAAACTGGGTAGTAAATAAATTCACTTGACCGCGGTCTAGTTTTACTGTCCCCTCTGGGCGAATATTATCTAGAGTACCGTTGATAGTCAAATCGCCTTTAGCCAAAAAGTTTAAAACTGGTGGGCGTGTAATTTGTACCCCATCCCCAAGGCTAATTTTTAAGTTATTAAACTCCGCTATACCGCTATTTGCCTGCGTTTGAGCAGTACCACCAGATGCCGCAGATGCGTTAGTGGTTGGCGTTTCTTCTAATAGTACCTGACCATTAACTAATTCAATTTGACCACCAATTTTGGGATTTAATGCTGTACCTGTGAATACTGCACTACCTTGAACGCCTCCGCTATAACGTCCTTTAATATTTAAAGCAATTTGATCGAGAGCAACAGTTAGGGGGTTTTCTACTTGCTGCGGGCGAGTTATCGGAATTATTCCAGAAGCTACTACTTGACCTTTACTAAACTTACCCCGTAAGTTTTGGACATTAATTTGACCAAAATTAAATAATACTTGTCCTGTTACTTCAGTTAAAGGTTCAGGGAATGCTTGAGCTTGAACTGTGGCATTATTTATTACAGCAATTCCGTCAGCATTGAGTTGTTGAATTTTTCCTGCCAGTGGGTCAACTGTTCCTCGAACGGCAAGATTTACCTTACCCTCACCATTAACCCAAGCAACTTGTCCACGAGAGAGCAAGTTTAATAATGCTAGTCCCTCGTTTTGCACGTTCATATCTACACTAATTTCATTGCTGGTTGGTAACTTTGTTGCAAAGGGTAGCTTATAAGGTACGCTGCCATTGATCCGAAGTGGTTCGGTACCAGAAACAACTGCTGTACTATAAAAATTCAACCGAGCATCATCATAGCTAAAACTGCCCTGTGCAACTTGAATAGCTGTTTGGTTTAGTGTGCCTTCAGCTATGGTAATTTCTCCTCTAGAGCGAGGATTTTCAAGACTACCTGCAATGGTTGCACTGGCATTAAGCTTGCCAGTTATATCAACAGGTACATCTACAAAATCATTGAGTACTTCAACCGGGAAATTTTGTATTCGTAACTGACCTGATTGTTCACCACTACCAACGGTTCCAGAAAAAGCTACTAAGCTTTGGTCAGTTTGAATTCGTAAGGGTAGAAAAGTCAGTACGCCTTTATCAAAGCTGCCTTGAACGATGACTTGATCTGCTTTATATTCATCCCATTGCCAATTTTGACCATCAATCGCAAAACTGGCGCGGATGCCACTTTTTAATGATCCAGCAATATTTACTTCCCCACTAAATGCGCCTGCTAAATCTCTGAGTTCTGGTAGTAGAGAATCTTCTCTTTTAGCAAGCTGTTGTTCTAGCAACGCTTCTATTTCTGATAAGCGGCGTAACTGGTCTAATAGGGGCGCTTCTGGTAAACCTGTAGCGGCGGGTTGCACATTACCCGCATTACCGTAGGTGCGGGATTTAAAGCCGCTTGCGAGGTCTTGCAATTCAAAGATTTGTAAGGCAGTCAACAAATCTTGAACTTCTCCTTTAGCAACTTTTAGTTGTCCTTGAAATTCTGGCCCTTGGGCGGTTGGGGTGACACTGCCACTGAGGAAATATCTATTATCGCCTTGAGTAAATTCACCATTAGTAAGTTTGGCAACTCCATTTATATAGCTAAAGTTACCAATTAATTTGTCACCTTTAATACTGGCGATAATCGGTTGGTCGATTTGGACATTTTGCCCAATGATGTTACGAGTGGCGAGGTTAATGTCAAAGTTACCGGAAATCAGCCCAGAGAGGGGTTGACTAGCTATATTAGCGGGTAAGGGCGCAAATGATTTGATTAAGCTGATTGGTATTTTGGCGGTGGCTACTTGTAGGCGATTGCCTTTAGTTGTACCATTGGCGATCGCATCACCCAAACGCACAGCAAACGACTCTGGTTTATAACTAGGCGAAAGCGCAAGTTCAATTCGATCCTGAACCCCCGCTAACCGTAAATTTACCCCTTGTCCTGGTTTTACTTGAATCTCACCTGTAAGAACTGGCTCAAAAGTTAACTGTTCAGCAGCAAAATTTTCTAAACGTAACTGTCCTGAAATTTGTACAGCTTTTGGATCAAATGCTGTTAATCTTGTGGCAACATTTAAATTGGCAGTAACACGTCCTTTTATACCTAATTGTTGAAAGCGTTGCAATGCTGGAAGCTGACTAATACGCTGTATATCTACATTCTCAACAGCAAATTTACCTTGTAAACGATTATTATTTAGCTGTAAAGCAGAAGCAGTAATACTACCATCTGGTAATTTCAAACTACCTGCGCCAGTAGCACTAATAGTTGATGGTTGAAAAGAAGCTAAACTGCCAGAGATATTAAAGTTACCTGTTAACTCTCCAGTTTTTAAATTTTCAGGGACTTGTGGCGATAACTTCCCTATTTGAAGATTATTAACAGCAAAATTACCTTGCCAACGACCACCACGCAACTGTAAAGCAGAAGCGTTAATACTACCATCTGGCAATTGCAAACTGCCCGTACCAGTGCCAACAATGCTGGATGGTTTCAAATCAGCTAAACTTCCCGATAAGTTAAAGTTACCTGTTAATTCTCCAGCTTTTAAAGCCTCTGGTACTTGTGGCGATAACTTCCCTATTTGAAGATTATTAACAGCAAAATTACCTTGCCAACGACCACCACGCAACTGTAAAGCAGAAGCGTTAATACTACCATCTGGCAATTGCAAACTGCCCGTACCAGTTCCCACAATACTGGATGGTTTCAAATCAGCTAAACTTCCCGATAAGTTAAAGTTACCTGTTAATTCTCCAGTTTTTAAATTTGCGGGTACTTGTGGCGATAACTTTCCTAACTGTAAATTATTAACAGCAAAATTACCTTGCCAACGACCACCACGCAACTGTAAAGCTGAAGCGTTAATACTACCATCCGGTAATTTTAAACTGCCTGTACCAGTTCCAACAATGCTGGATGGTTTCAAATCAGCTAAACTTCCAGATAAATTAAAATTACCTGCGATCGCACCTTGTTTTAAAGCTACAGGCACTTGTGGAGATAATCGCCCTAACTGGACATTATTAGCAGTAAAATTACCTTGCCAGCGACCATTTCTAAGCTGTAAACCCGAAGCAACAATATTACCCGTAGATAGTTGCAAACGTCCCGCACCACTACCAGTAATAGTAGATGGTTGAAAAGATGCCAAACTACCAGCCAAGTTAAAATTACCCGCAATTACTCCACTTTTTAAGGTCGCAGGTACTTGTTTAGCCAGCTTTCCTAGCTGTAAATTATTTACAGCAAAATTACCTTGCCAAGCACCATTATTTAATTGTAAAGATGAAGCAATAATATTACCAGTTGGTAATTGCAAACGTCCATTACCACTGCCAGTAATAGTAGAAGGTTTAAACGAATCTAAACTACCGGATAAATTAAAATTACCTGCTAATTTTCCTTGTTCTAATGCTGGAGGTACTTGGGGTGATAACTTCCCTAACTGCACATTATTAGCATTAAAATTACCTTGCCAACGACCATTACTTAGTTGTAAAGATGAAGCAGTGATAATGCCAGTAGGCAACTGTAAACGCCCAGTACCATTACCATTAATAGTAGAGGGTTTAAATGAATCTAAACTACCAGCTAAATTAAAATTCCCTGTTAATTGTCCACTCTTTAAATTTCCAGGTACTTGTGCTGATAATTGCCCTAATTGCAGATTATTAGCAGTAAAATTACCTTGCCAGCGACCATCACTTAATTGTAAAGATGAGCTACTAATACTGCCATTAGCTAACTGTAAGCGTCCAGTACCAGCACCAGTAATAGTTGATGTTTGAAAATTTGTTAAACTCCCAGCTAAATTAAAGTTGCCTGTAAGTTGTCCATTTTTAAAATTTGCAGGTGTTTGTGGTGATAATTGCCCTAGTTGTAAACTGTTAGCAGTAAAATTTCCTTGCCAAAGACCATTTCTAAGTAGTACGTTAGTCCCTGTAATCCTACCACCTGCTACCTGAAGCTGTGCAGAACCAGTTCCATTAATTGTTTCTGGTTTAAAACTTGCTCTACTTCCTGATAGTAAAAAATTACCTGATATTATTTTTTGTAGTTGTGGAGGTACTTGCCTTTTAGTTAGTGCGACTAAACCTTGTCCAGGCACATTTGATGCTTGAATTTGTGCCTGCCAATTTTTATCAGTTAATTGTCCGTTTGCTGTAACTGTTCCGCCTGCAACTACAAAAGTAGTATTGCGGAAAACTATGGTACGTTCTGGGGTAATTACTACTTCACCACTGCCTGGATATGTAGCATTTGGTGCTGAAAAGTTGACAACTGTTTGAAGTTTGCCAGCAACGCCTGATACTTGACCTTGGGCTGCAACTAAGCCAAGATTAATCGGAGGAGTAGATCCATAAATTTGTGCGATCGCATCTGCTGGCAAATTATTACCATTAAAATTGAAAGCAATACCAGCTTGTTTACCTAACCGAACTGTACCCGCACCTGTCACCTGGCCACCAACTACAGGAAGTGCCTGCAACCCTGTAATCGAAACTACTTTATTGACAAGTGCAAAGTTCGCTTTAATATTTCTAAATCTTATGCGGTCAACTTGAGTTACCTTTGTATTAACAACTGTTCCTGATAATACTGGTTTCTCCAAAGCTCCAGTTAAGTTAATACTTGCTTGTGCTTCTCCTGAAGCTGCTACTGGTAACTTTAGATCCAATGTATTCAGGATATTGTTTACCCTTACTGCTGCTGTTTGAGCAGCAATATTAAAACCTGACTGTGTATCAATTACCCCAGCGACAACACCAGGAACTTGACCATAAACTGTACTAACTTTCTGTAGCTGAATTTGTGTTCCTCTAAAACCTAAATAACCAGTTGTTTGACTAAAAAGTTTTGGGACTTGGGCGATTTTTATAGTTGCTGCTTTTAGATAAGCAGTTCCAAATAATAAAGGGCGTTGCTTTGCTTGCAGTTTGATTTCTAAATTACCATCCACATCCCCCGCCAGCAGATCAATCGAAGGTAATTTAACAAAACGGGTGATCGCGCTTGCTTGTAAATGCTGCCCTGAAACTACTAAATTTGTTTGTTGAGTTGGACGTAGATGTTGTCCCTTAACAATTAAACGCCTATATTGAGGATTTTGAACTTGCTCAATAGGTTGACCTTCTAAATCAAAACTAATCCTTTGATTTTGATCAAAAAAGCTGGCATTACCGTTTACTTTTGTAATAACAACAGGTGTTCTACCATTTGGTAATTGAGAAAAGGGTAATAGTACAACATTGCCCTGTTCTACTCGCACTACTTGCAGGTCAGTTGTGATAAAACCTTTCTTTTCTTCTGATTTAATCGTGGTCGAAACCCAGCGCAGTTCAGCATCCTGTTCAATATACCCCTCTGGCTTAACTAAAGTGACATCAAGTTGTAAAGTGCGATCAAACAGCAGTTTTAGAGGATTAAAACCCACATCTACCGCTTCAACTGATAGGCGGTCTGGATCTGTGGGGGTGGCAGGTACTGCTGAACGACCAAACCGCAAACCTGTGAAGGAAAAACCTTCAACTTGACCTAGTTGCACAGGTCTATTTAGTGTCTGAGTTAGATTTTGCTCAACTAACGGTGCTAGTTGAGTTTCAATATATAACCAAGCTGCTCCTAATCCGCCTAAAATTGTCAGCAGCACAATAATCGCAACGTTATTGCTAGGGCGGCTTAATATTATGAGCGTTAGACGCTGGTTAAGCGGTCTTGAGCCGCTTTCTGTTTTTTCTTCTAACTTTGGGGAGTTGTTCATCTTTTATACTCACCCTTGCATGAGTTACAAGCGCAATTTCAATACTTAAGGACTAACAGATATAGTGTTACAGATAACACAGCGACTATTCAGAAATATTACTACTACTATTTTTTGACAATTGCTGTATTTGTACCTAAAGACAGTTAAAACCGATTTAGGTATCAAACAACAGGATTTTCCGTCTAAAGCGATCTCTACTATAGACGTTAAATCAAGCGTTATTGCTCCTGTTAGCTGTTACCTAAATCATCCCTAGTCATTCTCTTAAAATTTAGCTATAAGAAGGCAATTTGCTCTAATTTGGGCTAATTTAAGGGCATTGAATATAACTTAATTTATTAAAAATAACTTATGTATCTAATAACTAAAAAAACATCTACACTAAGGTAGAAATTTAACTATGAATAATAATTTATTTTATAGCAATCAGTGTTGCTGCGATCGCCACCGTCAGATGTGCGATCGCAGTATTGAGTTAAAGCAACTACTAGATGTAATAATAAATCTCTGATGATTCAACAACAATTAAAGCTGTAGACGCTCTGCGCCGTGGCGTAGCTATCATCTGGCTACTGACATTATTTCTTATATTGTTTATAAATTTTTTCAGCAGCCTTCTCGACTTCTGGCTTGGCATTGTAGTAACCCTGATAATAGTAGTAGGAGCTAGTTGTATAGCTCTTAAGACCATTAGCAACTACACCTAAGATCGGGGCATTAGAAATTTTTAAACCGTCTAATGCTTCCATGAGCATAGATCTATCTGTTCGACCTAATCCGACAACTACTACAATTCCATCTGTATGAACTGATAAAATCCTGCCATCTGCAAGCCCCAGAATTGGGGGAGTATCATAGATAATTAAGTCAAATTGTGATTTAAATTCCTCCATTAAAGACAGCATTTTCTTAGAACTAAGTAAGCGGGTGGGATCGGGAGGCATTTGCCCAGCAGTTAATACATAAAGGTGTTCCCACATTGGCAATTGCTGGATGACTTCTTTGGGATTAACCTCTGTGGAAATCACATCGCTTAGTCCCTCGTGGTTTTCTAATCCCAAAACGTTATGTACTTGGGGACGACGCATATCAGCATCTACTAGCAAGACTCGTTGACCCATAGCTGCGGCTGCTTGGGCTAAGTTGGTAGAAACTGTAGACTTACCATCTGAAGGTGATGTTGAGCTAATTACTATCGAGTGGATAGGTTGATCGGAACCCAAGAAACGCAGGTTAGTCTGCAAAGAGCGGAACGATTCTAAGAAAGGAGAGGAATTATACCATTTAGCTTGGGAAGAATTATTCCTAGAAGTGCGATCGCTTGTCTTGAGTGCGATTTCGGCGGCTGGTTGAATTTGCTTGAGTTGTTTATTGAAGGGAATAACACCGATCAAAGGCAGTCTAGTCGCGTCTTTGATTTCATCAGGAGTATGGAAGACATTATCAAGTCTCTCGGCAAATAAAGCTGCTCCTATGCCGAGTAACATTCCGGCGATCGCACCCAAGACAATATTACGCTCTGTATTCAGTGGAATTGGGAAATTTGGTTGTTTAGGAGGCAAAATCAGTTGCCAAGGCAACGCTTTTTGAGAAGCTTCAATTTGCAGAGTTTCTCGCACTCCCAAAAAGCGGTTTAAACTTTCTGTTGCTACTCTTAGTTCTCGGTCTAAATCTGTATATTGGCGGGCAATAACTGGTAACTGCTGCACTTGTTGAGCCAACAGTGCTTGAGCTTGGCTGATCGCCGCATAGCGAACTTCCAGCACCCGAATTTGGTTAGTTGCTTCTACGAGTTGTTGAGTAAGACCAAGGCGAATTGAGTTAGGACTCGTTTGCTCAACACTAGGAGAAGAAACATTTCTTCCTAAAACTTTTCGGGCTTCTTGACCTAATAATGGTAAGAGATTTCGCTGTTGATCTCGCAGTGCTTGAACAGTAGGGCTTTCTTCTGTAAACCTCGATAACTCAATGGCAATCTTGGTTTCTACTTGCTGTAGCTGATTCAGTAAATTTTGATATCCTGGCGCTTCTGATAAAGCTGTCGATGCGATCGCTTGGGATGGTGCTAACCCCAATTGATTTTGCAAATTTGTGTACAGAGTACGAGTTTCATTGAGTTTTACCTGGGTATCTAATCGCTGTTGATCAACACTACTCATACGACTAGACATATCTTGTGCCTGAGTTTGTGGATCGAGCAAATTGTTTTGTTGTCGAAAAACTTGTAGTTGCGTTTGCAATTTATCTACACGCTGTCGCAACACAGGCAACTGCCCTTCCACAAACCTAGTGCCTTGGATTACACTACTTTGCTGCTCGTCTAGGCTATAACGTAAATAACCTCCAGCAACTTGCTCAAGCACAAACTTAACTTTTTTCGGGTCAGGATCGCGGTAACTGATTTCTAAGATTTTTGTTTCTTGCAGTCGGGAAATTCCTAGCTGGTTACCTCTAATCAGCGAGTCATAACTAACATCTGGGTAAGTAGTGTTAATCTGTGCCACGATCGGAGACATCAACTTAGTACTACGCAACACCTCAATTTGGGTTTCGTAGTCCAAAGTTGCACCTGGATCGGCATCAGCACCAGCCAATTCTGTGAGTTTAGCCAGCTTACTTTGTGCCGTCACAGGCTCTACTAAAACTTGAAACCTGCCTTCATAAATCGGCGTTTGCCTTAAAGTTTGGAAAACTACGGCAGCAGTTACCACACTCGCAACGCTGGCAATAATTAGGGCGCGACGGCGCATCACCGTCAACAGCCGTCGGAGATTCAAGTCTTCTTGATCTGTGTCATTCAACTGATTTTTGTAAATCAATGGTAACTGAGACCCTTGCTTGCCATTACCATTAAGCGATGCCAGTTGAGAATAGTCTTGTTTCTCCATCTCTCCCCCTGGAGCTTGTTGCTGTGGTTAACGAGTGCCAGGAATATTCTGGACTTATAGGCGGTGTTAGTTGTGACTGCGATCGCAGGCTAGTTAATTACCTCAAATCATATAGCTATGTTGTTATTGGAAGATTCTAAAGAAGTTGAATAATGAGAAAACACCACCAAGTGGACTTAATACTGTTCCCAGAGTATCGCTAAAAGTAGCTATATTAGAACGATTTACCACAATTACGTCATTATTGCGGAGAGTAGGATTATTCTGTTGATCAATTCCTCGCGCCAAATCAACTCCAATGCTACGTTTACTCACTGTACCATCTGGATTTAAGCGAACTAAATCAACTCTATTGGTACGAGCGCGGCTGTTGTTAAATCCACCTGCTGCTTGCAAAGCTAGGTTTAATGGTGTATTCGGTGGCAATTCAACCGCACCTGGTTGTTTTACTTCCCCGACGATATTCACCCTGATTTTATCGGGAGAAAAGGTAGATTGAGCTAAGGCTTCTGCCTCTCTTGGGTCAAGGTTTGTTGCCGTCGGCACTACTATGGTATCTCCCTCCTGCAACAGAATATCTTGGCTGAGGTCACCACCTTGCAATAGTTGCCACAGGTTGAGAGCAATCACTTGTCCTGCACCATTACGGCTATTACGCCGTACCTCAACGGCGCGAATATTAGCTGTGGGCTTAATTCCACCAGCAACTTGAAGCGCCTGCGTCAGCGTAGGGGGAGCGTTTGTACCATTTGTGCTAGTAACCTCTGGCTTAACTGCGTAAGTTCCAGGGCGATTTACTTCACCTACCAGTGCGACCTTGAGGGGGCCACTAACCTGTGTTGCCAATGTGGAAGCTGCCAGTATACTTGCTTCTGCGGGATTATTATCAGTGCGAGTAGGAACCAGCACTGTGTCTCCTTCCTGCAACATCACATCTTGACTTAGATCGCCCTGTTGCAAAAGTTGCAACACATTGACAGCCATCACGCGGTCTGAACCACTTCTTGTAGGACGGCGGATTTGGATTTGGCTAATCCCTGCTGATGGTGTTAAGCCACCAGCTAATAGAATTGCCTGTGTTAAAGTCGCAGGTCTGCCAGCACCATTCTGTCCAGCACTTTGTGGTTGAACATTATAAGTTCCAGGGCGAGAAACTTCACCTACCATCGCAATTCTGATCGGCCCAGTTACCTGTGTCCCCAAATTGGAATTTGCTAATTGTCTGCTATCAGATGCACTGACAGCAGCTACTGTGGGAATAAAAATAGTGTCTCCATCCCGCAAAGTGATGTCTTGAGCCAAATTACCATTTTCCAAGACATCCCATAAATTACTCGTGATGACTTGTTGACGACCAGGAGAAATTCTTCGGCGTACTTGCACTTGGCGAATATTTGCTGCCTGTGTCGTTCCTCCAGCTATTTGAATTGCTTGAGATAGCGTAGGAAATTGCCTGCCTTCACCAAAGGGAATTACTACAGAACCAGCACGATTTACTTCCCCAGATAAAGCAATTTTGACTGGACGAGGTGATAGGAGGCTGACTGTTACCAGAGGGCGTTTGAGATATCGCGCGAATTGGTTGGAAATAGCAGTGCTTGCAGTTTGCAGACTTCTTCCTTGAACTGTGACGCTACCAATAATCGGGAGGTTAATTGTACCATCAACTAGCACCTGATACTCGCCACTGTATTCAGGAACATTAAAAACATCTATACGGACGCGATCGCCTGCGCCCAATGTGTAAGCGCCTTCCCGGAGTACACCTCCACTTTGCGCCACCTGAAAAGCGGCATTTTTTAAAGGCTGTTGAGCCATACCTGGAGTTGGCATCGCTGCTACGACTAAAGCCGTCAGCGTCAAATATGCGATTGAATATTGAAATGACCCATGAAGTTTTTGGCTGTTTGTCAATTCGGCACTGCTCATATAGATAGAAACTATTAATATTGGTAAATCTGTTGCGTGCGCTCACGCTAGCACAATCTCTTAAAAATTGGTGCGATCGCCGCAAGGCAGCGCGCAAGCTTCGCCACTGCTCTGAATTCTGGAAAGCGCCAAAGTACTATCAGTTAATTCCTAAAATTCAGACTTTGAACAATGACGCTCATCTCAGTAAAAAAGTTCACTTTAAAAATAATGGGAAGCATTGGAGGATGCCTAGACATTTTCTCTGAAATTAGTAATTTTACGGGTAGCACTTCCGATACAATAACTCGCTCTCATCAGTAATGCCAATAGTTAACATAAGCAGTTACAGTAACTTTTCTGGCTCTCCGGAAAAGTTCTTTTAAAAGACTTTCGGCTTCAGCTAGAGAGCAAACCTTCAACTACTCACAAAAGTTATAATTATACAACATAAAAGAAAAATAAATGTTTATGCAATTATACAAATTTTTTTCAAAAATTAAGTAAACGTCGAGTACTTCTGATAGAACTTACTAAACAAATTAATGGTACGATGGCATGAGTAAAAACTCTCAGAGCTAATATTATACAAATATCTTATTAAAGTTTAGCTTGATTCAAAGTTTAACAAAATCGTAGTTAGGTCTGAGATTAAAGCATCATGGCTACGATCGCATAGCATCAAAATTTAGGCATCTTGTTTGGTAAATTTAATGACGAATGGCAGTCAACCAGAATTAATTATTGAGGCAGGGCGCACAGAAAGACAGTACTGGAAAGATTTGTGGCTGTATCGCGAGTTATTTTACTTCCTGGCTTGGCGGGATATCTTGGTACGTTACAAACAAACAGTTATTGGCATTGCTTGGGCGCTGATTCGACCATTTTTAACAATGGTTGTCTTTACTGTGGTATTCGGTCAAATAGCGAAATTACCTTCTGAAGGGAATGCCCCGTACCCAATTTTGGTATTTTCAGCAATGTTACCTTGGCAGTTCTTTGCTACTGCACTTTCAGAATGCAGCAACAGCTTACTCACCAACTCCAATTTGATTTCTAAGGTTTACTTTCCTCGCTTAATTGTGCCTGCTAGTGCGGTAATTGTTAGCTTTGTGGATTTCCTGGTTTCAGGAATGATTTTGCTAGGACTGATGGCTTGGTACAATTTTGTCCCAACTTGGCGTATCCTGACTTTACCAGTATTTATATTGATTGCTTTTGCTGCCTCAATGGGTGCAGGTCTGTGGTTAGCAGCATTAAATGTAAAATATCGCGATTTTCGTTATGTAATTCCGTTTATTATTCAGTTGGGTTTATATATATCACCCGTAGGTTATAGTAGTAGCCGTATTAATGAACAGTGGCGTTTACTCTACTCTATAAACCCAATGGTAGGAGTAATTGACGGCTTCCGTTGGGCAATTTTAGGCGGTGAATCTAGGCTATACTTGCCAGGATTTACGCTTTCGCTGTTGTTAGTCGCCTTGTCATGTGTTATGGGAATTTGGTATTTCCGTAAGACGGAACGCACATTTGCCGATGTGATTTGAAGTGATAATTCATGTCTGAAACAATCATCCACGTCGAAAACCTGGGAAAGAGATACATCATTGGTCATCAGCAGCAAGAAAAGTACACTGCGCTGCGAGATGTCATAGTTAATCAAACTAAGTCTTTAGGGCGCAAACTCCTAAAGCCTATGGGAAAAAAAACGCCCAACCCAGCCTTTGAGGAATTCTGGGCGCTGAATGATGTATCTTTTGAAGTAAGTAGAGGCGATCGCGTTGGTATAATCGGTCGTAATGGTGCTGGAAAATCAACACTATTAAAAATTTTAAGTCGCATTACTGAACCTACAAAAGGTCGCATTGGTATCAAAGGACGAGTAGCTAGTTTATTAGAAGTAGGAACAGGTTTTCATCCCGAATTAACTGGAAGAGAAAATATTTTTCTCAACGGTGCAATTTTAGGCATGAGTAATATTGAAATCAAAAAGAAGTTTGATGAAATTGTCGCATTTGCGGAAGTTGAAAAATTTTTAGATACTCCCGTTAAGCGTTATTCATCAGGGATGTATGTGCGGTTAGCTTTCGCTGTTGCTGCCCATTTAGAACCAGAAATTTTAATTGTCGATGAAGTTTTAGCCGTAGGAGATGCCCAATTTCAGAAAAAGTGTTTGGGCAAAATGGAAGATGTGGGAAAAGATGGCAAAACAGTGCTATTTGTCAGCCACAATATGGGTACAATTCAGCAACTGTGTAATAAAGGTATCTTACTAGAACAAGGTAAAACTAAGTCAATTGGATCAGTTAGAGAAGTAGTAGATGAGTACCTAAAAAGTAGCACCAAAGGCGTACAAAAAAATGTCATGCGCCAAGGTAACGGTAAAATAAGATTTGATGATTTTGGAGTTACAGATCAAGAGGGAAATGAAACAACTGACTTTTTAATGGGAGACACTATTTGTGTTTATTTTTCCTTAATTTTTTATGAATTAGTTAAATTGCCAGTAGTTTCTCTTGAAATTAAAAATTCCTTGAATGAATCTTTTGCTCATCTAGTAAATATTGATGATGATTTCGATATCCAAACACCTGAATTAAATCAAAAAGTATCTTTTAAAGTTGATATACCACAAGTATTTTTTACTCCTTCAACCTATCACATAACACTTTGGGTAGGTGAAAATATGGGTATAGCTTGCGATGCTTTAGTTGATTGTATATCTATAGAAATTCTGCAAGGAAGTAAAATTAAAAGATTACATCCCTACCCTAGCCATGTTAAAGTATTTTTAAATTCCAAATGGCAAGAAATAGCTGGCTAAAAAATTAATATATTTATGTCTAGTCCTACAATTATTTGCCTAACTCCTGTCAAAAATGAAGCATGGATACTAGATCGGTTTTTAAAATGTACCAGCCTTTGGGCAGATTACATTATAGTTGCCGATCAAAATTCAACCGATAACTCTAGAGAAATTGCCCAAAAATATCCTAAAGTTACTTTAATTGAAAACCCTTCAGCTACTTATAATGAACAGGAACGTCAAAAAATTTTAATTGAAGCCGCCAGAAAAATTCCTGTAAGTGGAAAAAGACTACTAATTGCTTTAGATGCTGATGAATTTTTTGTAGGACATACTGAGAGTAAAGAATGGGATACTATTCTGCAAGCACCTGTTGGTACTAGCTTATGGTTTCAATGGGCAAATGTATTGCCGAATATGGAAAAATATTATGCACCTAATTTCCACCTACTATTTGGATATATGGATGATGGTAAGGAACATCAAGGCAACCTTATTCATAGTCCAAGATTACCCACAGATAAACTAGAAAACAGAATACTTTTTTCTCAAATAAAGGTTTTACATTATCAATATACTGATTGGGAACGGATGAAAAGCAAACATCGTTGGTATCAGTGTTTAGAAAGAATTAAAAATCCCCAAAGAAGTGCTATTGATATATATCGCCAATATCACCACATGGATGTACCAGTAACAGATACTAACCAAATGCCTTCATCCTGGTTCGGTACATACGAAAACGCAGGAATTGATATGACGAGTATTTTAAGAGAGAAAAATTACTGGTGGGATAAAGAAGTTTTAGATTTTTTTGATAAGTATGGAATTCAAACTTTTGCTAAAGAAGCGATTTGGGATGTTGATTGGAATAACCAATATCAGTTATGTTTTCAGGAAAATCCCAAAATTGATTTGAGTGATCCGCGTACCCGCTTGGAAAAATGGGCGCATAACTGGTTGCAATCAACGCAGGTTAATCCTTATACTTTTAAAGCTAAAGTTATTAATAAATGGCTCAAAGCTTCTGGCTGGTGATTTGATGAGAAAGAAGATATTTAATCAACTGTCTTAGCGTAGCCATGCGCGGTAGTGATATAAAACTCTGACGCAACAATAAAGATGATTTTATAATTTTTTTAATTTAATAAATAGTATGAAAGTTGCTTATATCACTACTGATGATGCTCAAAATATTAAAAATTGGTCTGGTTCAACTTTTTATATTGGGCAGGCTTTAAGAAATCAGTTGATTGATATTGAATATATTGGTTCTTTGCCACCTCTCCAAAATTTTCTCACTAGGGCGAAAGGGTCACTTTATAGACGTTTGCTTAAGCAAGTTTATCAATGCGATCGCGATCCACTAACAGTTAAACATTATGCTAAAGCTGTAGAAAAATGTTTAGAGGAATTTAAAAATATTGATTGTATTTTTAGTCAATCAACTGTACCAATAGCAGGTTTAAAGACAGAAAAACCAATATTTTTTTGGACAGATGCTACATTTGCTGGCATGGTGGATTATTATCCAAATTTTAAAAATTTATGTTGGGAAACTTTAAAGCAAGGTAGTCAGCTTGAACAAATGGCACTTAATCAAGCTAAGTTTGCTATTTATTCATCAGATTGGGCTGCTAAAAGTGCTATAGATAATTATCAGGTTGATCCAGCTAAAGTTAAAGTTGTTTCTTTTGGCGCAAATCTGAATAAAGAAAAAACATTAGATGAAATTAAACAGTTAATTGCTGCTAAACCAACAGATGTTTGTAAGTTGTTGTTTATGGGTGTTGACTGGAATCAGAAAGGCGGATCAATTGCGCTAAACGTAGCAGAAGAATTAAATAAGGGTGGGTTAAAAACTGAATTAACTATTGTAGGTTGTTATCCGCCAGATTTAGAAGCAATACCCAATTTTGTAAAGTGTAAAGGGTTTATTAGTAAAGCCACTCAAGAAGGTAGAGAAGAAATAGAAAAAGTATTCTCGGAAAATCACTTTTTAATTTTACCTACTAGGGCAGAAGCTTATGGCTTAGTTTTTTGTGAAGCTAATTCTTTTGGTCTTCCCAACATAGCTACTAAAACTGGTGGTGTCCCAACAATTGTTAAGGATGGAGTTAATGGTCAACTCTTTAATTTAGATGATTCTATTTCAGCTTATGTTAATTATATAAATGAGATTTTTGTTAACTATTCTGAATATGTAGAACTGGCATTATCTTCATTTAATGAGTACAAAACTAGGCTGAATTGGGAAGTTGCAGGTAAGAAAGTAAAAAATATAATTTTAGGAGAAGATTAATTTGGCGAATAAAAAAAGATTGTTGTTTATACATGATGCCCTACCTAGCCAAGGAATTTCAGGTCAGATAGTTTTTTTACGTCATTTTGAGCGACTTAAGGATTGGGATATTGAGATAGTTGTACCAGATCAAGTAGTAAGCAATAGCACAACTCCTTTTTCTAGTAACTGGAAAATCCATACATTACCATCACGTCAAACTTTTTGGCCACCTTTTCGAGAAGAAAACCCAATTTTGCTCAAATCTCGAATATGGTTATGGCAAAAATATCTAGAAAAAAATATTTTAGCTAAAAATAAACCAGATGCAATTTTAACTGTTCTTTGGCATTATTATGCTGTTACTGCTGCTAATCTAGCTAAAAAATGGGATATTCCCTTATTTGTAATAATTCATGATTGCTGGGATTTAAGATCTACATCTTCTAGCCAAACTCAAATTAGAAAGCAATATGCTACTAAAGTACTAGCTAATGCTAAAAAAGTTTGGTCAGTTACACGCCAACTAGGTGAATATTTTACTGGAAAAAATTTTAGTAACTTAGAAGTGCTTCCACCAATACCTGCTGGGTATAATGGTACAAAAGTAGGATGGAAAAGCTCATTTACTGAAGCTGCTGTAATTATCTATGCTGGAACAGTCGAAGCTTATCATTATCGCGCTTTCGCGGCAATAGCTACAGCGATGAAAGAGAGTAATGATACTTTGATTATTATTACTAATCCAGGTAATGAAACTGTTAATCAATTAACTAATACTTTTAATAATATAAAATTTATCCCTAGTTTCCCTGAAAATCAGCAAGCTATAGAATTTATCATTAATCATGCTTCTGCTGTGCTAGTATCTTATGGTTTTGCCATTGCAGAAAACCCGTTTGCAGAATACAGCTTTCCTAGTAAGTTTGTTGAGTTTTGTCATACAGGGTTACCTATTTTAGCAGTAGCGCCACCTGAATCCGCTTTTTGTTCATGGCTAGAAGAAAATGATTGGTCTTTGTTGATTCAAGCCGAAGATATTGATGCAATTAAATCAATGCTGCAATTGTTAAAACAGCAAAAGCAATGGGAGGAGATGACATCCCAAACTTCAGCAGTGAGTCAAACATATTTTAATCCTGAAAGAATTCACCAAATTTTTGAATCAGGCTTAAATTCTGTTATTTACAGAGATAACCCCACCCCCAACCCCCCTCCCCGTTAACGGGCAGGGGGCTTAAGAAATGATTTTTTTGTAAAGAAAGCCAATATGACTAAAGAATTTACTGTTTCTCTGCTAGTTCCTTGTTTTAATGCTGAAAATTATCTTGCCGATTTTATTGAAAATATGTCTCGCCAAACTAGATTGTTTGATGAAGTAATTTTTTATGATGATGCTAGTACAGACAAAACAGCCGAATTTTTAAGCAAGCAAACCTTTGGGCGGGTAATTTATGGTGCATCTAATCAAGGGCCATCTATTGCCAGAAATATTCTTTTACATGAATCAAAGAGTGAATTAATTCACTTTCATGATGTTGATGACTGGTTAGAACCTACTTTTTTAGAAGAAACACTTGAAGCGTTAACGCCAGAATGGGATGTTATTCTGACTAATATTCGGGTTTTAGATAGAGAAACTGGAGAAACTCGACACATACATGATTATTCTGGGTTAACTAATGGTGAAGATGCAACTGCTTTTTTCTTGACACATTGTTGTTATCCCATTAATGGGCTATATCGTAGAGAAGTTTTAGAAAAAATTGGTGGTTTTCGGGAAACTTTATTGCGAGATGAAGATCCAGATCTGCATATTAGACTTGCTCATGCAGGTGCGCGGATAAATATAATATCAGAACCTTTGGCACTTAATAGATTTGGTTCAGGCACTTACTCATCTATTTCTTACATAGCTTGTTGGCGTGAACATTTAAAAGCTTTGCAGTATTACACGCAAGAATTACCAAAAAAATATCACGAAATATTGCGTTTAGATAGCGCTAAAATGGTAGGAATGTCTGCTAGTTGTGGAGATTTACAGCTAGCTTATGGTTATCTTAGTTTGTGTGAGTCTCTTGGCGGAAAAGCACATTTTTGGCAAGCTTCCAGTCTGCCAATGAAAATGTTAATTAAGCTGGTAGGTTCTCGTAATGCTCTGAATTTGCGCTATGGTTTTTTGGGAGAAAAGATGCGAAAAATGTTACCTTGGCGGATAGGTTAGAGAGCGTTTAATTTATGTATCTGGTGTCAATCCTTATTCCTGTTTATAATTCGGAGAAGTGGCTGGCGGAAACTTTGGCATCTGCGATTAGTCAAAGTTGGCAGAATAAGGAAATTATTGTAGTAAATGATGGTTCGACTGATAATAGCTTGGCGATCGCACTTAGTTTTGAATCATCTATTGTTAAGGTTATACACCAAGAAAATCGGGGTGCATCTGCTGCGAGAAATCGTGCTTTGCAGGAAGCACAAGGCGATTTTATTCAGTATTTGGATGCTGATGATCTGTTAGCGGCTGATAAAATTGAGCGTCAGGTAGAGATCTTAAGTAAGGAAGAAAATTTTAGTTGCGTTGCTGCGGGAGAATGGGGACGTTTTTTTAATTCCCCGACAGAAGCTAGTTTTATCCCAGAATTATTTTGGCAGGATATGTCACCTGTTGACTGGTTTATTAGTTGTTGGGGTGAGGGTGGGATGATGCAACCTGCGGTATGGTTGATACCACGTGCGATCGCACAAGTGGCTGGTTACTGGAATGAAACTTTAACTTTAAATGATGATGGAGAATATTTTTGCAGAGTAATATTAGCTAGTCAAGGTGTAAAATTTTGTCATGGAGCAAAAAGTTATTATCGCTCTGGTGTTGAGCATAGTTTAAGCAGTAGCATATCTAGAAAGGCGTGGGAATCAGCTTTTACTGCTTGTGAACTTTGTAGCAATCATCTACTAGCAAAAGAAGATAGTCCCCGCACTCGTCAAGCTTGCGCTAATGCTTATCAGAGGATTGTTTATGATGTTTATCCTGATTTAGTAGATTTAGCACAGCAAGCAGAAGCGAAAGTGCGATCGCATGGTGGTTCTAATATGCTCACTCCTGGTGGTTTTGTATTTCAATTACTTAGTAAGGTTGTAGGTTGGAAGCAAGCAAAAATTACTCAAAAATTTATATATAGTTATCTAAAAAGGTAAATTTTTAATTTAAAATTAAAATGCGAATTTTATTAAGTTGCCAACAAGCTACACGCAAGCATCCTGTTCCCGCTTATGATTTTTGGGAAAATTATTTAAAAAAAGGTATTGAAGAAGCAGGGCATGAGTGGGTAGAAGTCCCTGGTGTAGATTGGGCAGAGGGATTGGTATACTTAGAAGATTCAGATCGAGAAGCTTTAAAAGCGTGGCGCGATCGCACTTGGAACCAAACAGTTAGTTATATCAAACAGCAGCATCAAAATAAACAATTCGATTTTTTTCTTAGTTATTTATTTCCTAAACAAGTTGAACCAACTGCTGTCGAAGAAATTAAATCATTAGGGATTCCCTGTGTAAATTTTTTTTGTGACAATGTGAGAGAATTTAAACGAGTTGCGAAAGAATTTTATTGCTTTGATTTACATTGGGTTCCTGAATTTAAAGCTTTGCCAATGTACAAGCAAGCAAAATTAAATTATATCTTTGCCCCAATGCCGCTTTGGATTCCAACCCATCAACGCACCTGCGAACATTCTGAAAATTATGGTGTGAGTTTTATCGGTTCTAGAGATGTTCAAAGAGAAGCTTTGTTTGCTCAGGTAATTAAGTATGGTTTAAACGTAGAGATTAGAGGTGCCGCATGGAGTTCAAGTGACTCAGTTATAAATAATGTGAAATCTGCTAAAAGCTTAGGTACAACTGTATTAAATCAGTGGCGCTTTTTCAATAAAATGGGTTTTCAACCTTTTATTAGAAAAATAACTGAGAAATATCAGCCCAAAATTGCACCCAATACTTTTGATAAATACGTCCGAGAAAAGCCTAATGCAGAGAAGTATGTAGAAATTACCCAGCAAAGTATCATTACTTTGGGTGTTAACCGTTATCCTAGTTATCGCTATCCGTTTAATAAACCTGATACTTATTCACGGTTGCGAGATTTAGAAGCCCCAATGATGGGAGCTTGTTATTTAACTGAATGGACGGAAGGTTTGGATCAACTTTATGAGCTAGGCGAAGAAATAGAAACCTATCGCACAGCACAGGAAATGGTCGAGAAAATTCAGCAGTTAAAAGTTGATTCTGATCAACGTAAAAAAATGCGATGCCAAGGACAAAAGCGGGCTTTGGCAGAACATACAATTCCTCAAAGCCTTGCTAAGATTACTAATTATTTAGGAATTAAATAAGGATGTGGGCATAAATAAACGTATAAGGATTTTACCAATCACCAGTCGCCAGTCGCCAGTCCCAGTCATCGCAGGTAACGTTTAATTTCACCCAGATACTTAATTAGGGAGGAAGCGTGGTTTGAACTTTATTAATAAAAGAAATCACGAGCAATTAAGGATACGTCATTTAAAATAATTGTAGAGACGTTGTATACAACGTCTCTACATTCTTTATGGGAGATGTCTAAAAACTATTTAACTTTAAACTTCCTACTCACCAATCACTAGCCCCCAAACTACTACTGACGAGCAACTTGTCTGCCATTATTAGTATATGTTTGAACATTGCGTAATGCTTGGCTAGCATAAAAATCGCCTGGACGCTCTTTTAATGCCCGCTTAAAATTAACTAAAGCTGTTTGATAATCTCTCTTATTGGTAGCGTCGTAACCCATTCTCATATAACGCTCATATTTAGTTTCTGCGACCTTATTGGCTGATGGTGCATTTTTAGCTTTGACAAAATCCACCATATTCCAATAAGCAATAGTCGCGTAGCGATCGTTAGGGCGTTCTTGAAGTGCTAACTTGAAATAAGATAAAGCTGCTTGGTGGTCTTTTCTTTGAGTAGCTGCATATCCAAGCCGCATATAGCGATCGTAAGCATATTCAGAACCATAAGTAGGAATTCCTTCTTTAGTAGTCGCTGGCGTGGGAACTACTGTTTGAGTTTGGGGAGGTTGTACTATTTTGAGAACTCTTGTTTGAGCGTTGGTATTTTGAGCAGGAGCTAAGATAGCAACAGCTATAAATAAGGGGATATATTTAGCTAAATATGTAAGTTTCATTGCGGATTTTTCCCAACTTTTATAATGTAGTTTTTTAAGTCAAAACTTGCTTTTATATACAAAATACCTTTGAATCACCAGAGTTTCATCTGTCAGAAGTGGATAAAAAGCTAATTAATGTAATCTGTCTATAGATAGATCTATGATTTTATGTGTGAGATCAAATTCGGTCGATTAACCATAATATTCTGAGGGGCGGGTTGACAGATAAAATTTGCTACTGATAAATATTTTTGTTTAACCCGTCCCTACAAGTCAATCGGTTTTTATTACAGGTAATGAGCGCGGACATGATATTAGATATATACCAGATGTAGTGTGACCATCTTGGTCACGCTCTGCTTTCTGCGTAAGTATTGGTGATACTGATAGGATCGAGACAACTATAATATTGCAGGTTATAACTATCCAATCATGACATTGGGCAATTTACGGGATCTCTACCAACAAGTTATCCTAGAACACTACAAGAAGCCGAGACACAAGGGCAAAACTAACCCAGTACATCGGTATCAGAAGGGGCATAACCCTTCCTGCGGCGATACGATTGAGTTGACGTTGCAGTTGAATGATGCAGCTAACCGCATCGAAGATGTAAAGTTTGAAGGTGAAGGCTGTGCGATCGCGATCGCATCTGCTGACTTAATGGCTGAGACCCTGCGGGGTAAAAGTGTAGAGGAAGCCTTGGAAATGGTGCAACGCTTCCAACAAATGATGAAGGGAGAAGTCGAGTTTCCTAAAGAACAACGCAAACTCAACGTCATGCAAGGCGTAGCCCAATTTCCAGTAAGAATTAAATGTGCTAACCTCACTTGGCACACATTAAAAGCTGCGCTGGAATCTAGTAATAGTACACAGCCAGATAACTTTATTAGTAACGAGAAAGAAGAAGCTTAAGCTGTTATGCTCACAACCGCCGATTTCCTCAACATCACTAAGTGGTCAGGTATCTTAACATTACTCTGTGCTGCGATCACAGTACTAGCTTTAATTCTCAAATGGGGCGTGAGGTTCCGGTTTGTGGGAATTACCGGATTTATGTGCGTCCTTACAGGTGGTTTATTTGCCCTGAGTTTAGCACCTTTAACTCACACACTCGTCCCAGGTGCGGTACGCTACTCCCTGACTTACGATACTGGGGGAACACAAACAGTAATTGCTGTCAAACCTGATATTACTGAAACACAATTAGAAGCAACTCTGCGTCAAGCTGCGAATAATTTGTTTTCTTACGGACGTTTAGGACAAGCTCAAACTCAACTAAATATCCGTGCGCGTACAATTATTCATCCTACTGAAGGTGTTTCAGAACCTTTATTACTAGGTGAAGCAAAGCGATCGCTTGCTACTCGTGAAGATGAGCAGTTATCGATCAAAATTTATCACGACAACTTTGCTAAATTGCCTCATCCTGATGCTTAGAATAATCAGATCCCTAACTTAATTAAATTGGGGATCTAGTTGTTCAGTGAACCTTACGGCATTTCAGATGGAAGGCTAATTTAAGAGGATATAGTTTGACATACTCTCCCGTCAAGCTATGCTATGACGGGAGATTCTCCCAGAGTCGCCTTCTAGGATTACTGGCTCAACGAGACAACTTAAATTCTTAATGTCTCCATTAAAAATCCAGAGGTCGGACTCTCCCCAGTCGTTCGGGTTGGTTTCTGTTTGCCCAACAGTACCATTGAGATAACTTCCCAAATATTTCAACCCTTTTTTAAGAATGTTGATTGCTGCGTTGTGGTCACGATCAAGAACTGTTTTACAACTAGGGCATTGATGTGTTCTAGTGCTTAGAGTTTTTTCAACTTTTGCACCACAATTAGAACAATCAATGGTTGTATATTGCGGTGGTACAGCAATACAAACTATTTTGTATATTTTGGCAAAGTAGTTTAACCATTGAGTGAATTGATACCAAGAAGCATCGTAGATACTTTTGGCTAACTTATGGTTTTTTACCATGTTTGACACTTTCAAAGCCTCATAGACTACCAAATCATTAGATTGGACTAACGCCAAAGCATTTTTAATTGCTCTGTCTTTACGCTGTCTTGATACTTTTAAGTGTAACTTGCCTACTTTTACCCTTTGTTTGTGATAATTATTTGACTGTTTTTTACCAATTTTATGACGTTTAGATAGTCTCCTTTGTGCTTTTCTTAAACGTTTTTCAGATTTTCTTAAGTAGCGAGAATTATCAACTGTATTACCTTGGGAGTCTGTATAAAACTCTTTTAGCCCTAGGTCAATTCCTAGGACAGAACCAGTAAACTCACGTTTTTCTTGTCTTTCATAATCAATCAAGAACTGACAATAATAGCCATCGGCTCGTTTTACTACTCTTACCCGCTTTATTTGCTGCTCACAGTAGTAAACTAAAGTTTTTTGACTGCACCACAGGTCAAACGTTCCTGCCTTAAATCCATCAATAAAAGAAATTTTTCTTCTGTCATATGACAGCTTATAGCCAGTTATTTTGTATTCAACTGACCTGCTATGCTTTTTAAATTTGGGAAAACCTTTCTTTTTAACAGATGTATTACGACAGTCAGCATAAAACTTGGAGATGGATTGCCAAGCTCTATCAGCACTTGATTGACGGGCTTGAGAATTAAGTTTATTTACCCAAGGCGTTGTAGAATCTTTGGCTAAAACGGCGCAAAGTTTTTGCAAGTCATTTCTTGTAGTTCCTTTGTTATCCAGCCAATACTTTATACACTTGTTCCTAATGAACTGTGCGGTTCTAATAGCTTCATCAAGCTTATAGTATTGCTCTGGAGTACCGTTTTTAAGCTTGGCTTCTACAACTAACATATAGATAATCTTCGACCTGAGATTAACTTGAGTTTAATATACTTTACCCAAAATTGATAGAATTAAACTATATTGTTGCTACGCTTTTATTCGTTGGTAGGATTTCATCCCCCCGCTAATACGACCTATATAGCGGGGGCATTCATCCGACATTTTTAGGTAAACTTGTATATATGCCCCATCAATCCCCTTTAGCCTTGTCTAGTCAAACCGCTAATTCGCTTTGCCTGACAGTAGCACCATCTCAAGTGCTGCAAGGTACAGATGCGTTGCAACAAGCAATAGTGGTGATCGCCCGCTTAGGCAAACGTCCCATAGTTGTCAGAGGCGATCGCACTCTGTCCGACACCCCGCAACTGCAACCCCTACTAAATATGCAGTTACCAGTTGCAGAAGCGGCTTATATTCCAGATTGTAGTGAAGCTAGTTTAGAATCTTTAAAACAAGCTGTAGCAAATCATCAAGCTGATGTAATTATCGGTGTTGGTGGTGGTAAAGCATTAGACACAGCCAAATTAATTGCTTACCAATGTCAATTACCAGTTGTAACTATTCCAACATCAGCCGCTACTTGCGCTGCTTGGACAGCACTTTCTAACGTTTATTCTGACGAGGGTGCATTTTTATATGATGTTCCCCTACCTAAATGCCCTGACTTATTAATACTCGATTACGGCTTAATTCAAACAGCGCCACAGCGTACCTTAGTAGCTGGAATTGGGGATGCGATCGCCAAATGGTACGAAGCATCTGTTAGTAGTGGTAGTTCCGAACAAACCTTAATCATTGCCGCAGTCCAACAAGCAAGAGTATTGCGCGATCTTCTCTTCCAAAAATCAGCCACAGCACTCAAAGAACCAGGAAGTACAGTTTGGCAAGAAGTCGTAAACGCCACTGTCTTACTAGCTGGTGTCATCGGTGGCTTAGGCGGGGCGCAATGCCGTACAGTCGCAGCCCATGCAGTCCATAACGGCTTAACTCACCTACCAGGTAGCCACAACGCCTTACACGGCGAAAAAGTGGCATACGGAATTCTCGTACAACTGCGTTTAGAAGAAATGGTGCAGGGTAACAAACTAGCAGCAACAGCACGGCAACAATTATTAAAGTTCTATGCTGAGATTAACCTGCCTCAAACCTTAGACGATTTAGGTTTAGGAGAAATTACACTTACACAGCTACGTCACGCTGCTGAAATCGCCTGTAACCCTAACTCTGATATCCATCGACTACCATTTGAGATTGTTCCAGATCAATTAATGGCAGCAATGGTATCTACAACAACACCAGTTGAGGCGGGACGTTCTAATTTAGGTATAGCAGCAATAAATAGCACCGCAACGCAGGGAAGCGAAGACACGGATATTTAAAACTTGCATAATTTAGGGTGACGGGGTGAGCAAAGCCTCGGTAATTACCAATTTATTGCAAAAACTGTGGATTTCTTTATTAAGTAAGCTTTGAAAAAATAAAAATATTTTCTGCAAACTAAAAGCTTAATAACTGAACATATCCATTACATCCGTTAACCCCAAACCAGTAATATATCCGTTACATCCGTTAACCATCCGTTGCCAAAGATGACTTTAGATTGGATTAGCCCAGCGAAACGCCTCTCTGAACTACCACCTTATGTTTTTGCCCGCTTAGATGAACTCAAAGCTAGTGCGCGTGAACAAGGGTTGGATTTAATCGACTTAGGAATGGGGAATCCTGATGGATCAGCACCCCAACCAGTGATTGAATCTGCGATCGCAGCTTTGCAGAACGCCAATAATCACGGTTATCCCCCGTTTGAAGGTACTGCCAGCTTCAGACGTGCCATTACCACTTGGTATAATCGTCGCTACAACGTAAAACTCGATCCCGATAGTGAAGCGTTACCTTTACTTGGTTCAAAAGAAGGTTTAGGTCATCTTGCCCTGGCATATCTTAATCCTGGGGATATCGTATTAGTCCCCAGCCCTTCTTACCCTGTACATTTTCGTGGCCCGATCATTGCTGGCGCTACTGTCCACAGTATGATCTTGAAGCCAGAAAAAGATTGGGTAATTGATTTATCCGAAATTCCAGATGATGTAGCTAGACAAGCTAAAATTCTGTTTTTCAACTATCCTAGTAATCCGACAGGGGCAACTGCACCCCGCGAATTTTTTGAAGAAATAGTTGCTTTTGCCCGTCATTATGAAATTTTGCTAGTTCACGATTTATGCTATGCAGAATTAGCTTTTGATGGTTATCAACCAACCAGCTTATTAGAAATTCCTGGTGCTAAGGAAATTGGAGTAGAATTTCATACCTTATCAAAAACCTATAATATGGCAGGTTGGCGAGTTGGTTTTGTTGTCGGAAATCAACATATTATTCAAGGGTTGCGGACACTAAAAACTAACTTGGACTATGGCATTTTTGCTGCTTTACAATCAGCAGCAGAAACCGCTTTACAAATGCCAGATGAATTTGTTACCCAAGTGCAAGATCGTTACCGCGAACGTCGGGACTTTCTGATTGCAGGGTTAGAAAAGTTAGGATGGAAAATTCCTAAACCAAAAGCCACAATGTATTTATGGGTTCCTTGTCCTCCAGGGATGACTTCAACGGATTTTGCTTTATCAGTATTGCAAGAAACTGGAGTTGTTATGACTCCTGGTAATGCTTTCGGTAGTGGTGGCGAAGGGTATGTGAGAATTAGTTTAATTGCAGAGTGCGATCGCTTAGGTGAAGCGTTAAAACGTTTAGAAGCAGCAAACATTCGTTATCAAGCTGAAGCTGTTGTTTCTAGCTAAATAAATTTCAGCTTACGGTTGGAGTTGAGTTAATCAGCTAAAAAAATCTGTTCTTGCTTAATTGTTACCTGTTGGTAAGTGGTTCAACCTGAAAACATCTAAAACCCAAAGTATATCTCCTCCCCGTATGTGCTACCCACACACTGCGTTAGTACGGGGATGGGTTTTACGTTTAATTATCAGTAGAGCTACAAAATTTGAAGAAGAATGTTGATTAACTAAGAAAATATCAAGATTTATTAAATAGGGTTACTGAATTTTATTTTAACCTGCTAAATTTGCTCAATTTATTACAATAATTAAAATACTAAAATAAATTAACGCTGCTAGTATAGCAGTCAGCAGTCAGCTTAGGCTACGCCACGGCGCAGAGCGCCTACAGCTATCAGCTTTTTCCAAAGCATTTGTTAGTAATGGTTTCAGCCATTTAAGAAGGCTTAACTTCCCTAGCTACTGCTATATCTAAGTTTAAAATTTAAGGTTAACTGAAAATGAGCTGGATATTGTATGAGGCGTTAGAACTAAAGGATAGTTCTGTGCAAGTTTTATGTCATGAAACTTTGAAGCGCCTTTAAAAAAGCTTAATTCACTACAGTTACGATGAACAATTTAATCTTTAAAGCCTGGGAATGGTTCATAAAGCTGCTATATAAACGCACAGTTCTAATTTTGACGCTTTTCTTCTGCGTTGGAATCGGAGTGGCTTTATCAAATATGTCTCGTCTGTCTTCAAATCTAATTGAATCACAAGCACTTTCAAGTGCCAAATTGATTGCCGAAGCCACAACCCAAGCAGTCGCACTCTACAGCGAACAGGCTGTTGATCGTGCCAAAACAGTTCCTGGGATTACTGTGATTCATAACTACCCAACTTTAAAAGGAGGAATCCCACTACCATCAACATACGCGATCGAACTTGGGCAGGAGATCACTGAAAACAAAACTGGGATGTCAGCACGGGTGTATAGTGACTACCCATTTCCTTGGCGAGTAGCTGAAGGTGGAGCTAAAGATTCTTTTGAATTGGAAGCTCTCCGCTTCTTGAGACAAAATCCTAATCAGCAATTTCATCGGATTGAGCCTTTCGGGGGGCGTACTTCCTTGCGATATGGGCAACCAATCATTATGAATGCTAGTTGTGTTGGTTGCCATGATACTCACCTTAATAGTCCAAAGAAGGACTGGAAAGTAGGAGATGTGCGGGGTGTATTAGAGATCAATCAGCCTCTAGATAGCTTCCAGGCGCAAACCAGCGCAGGCTTGCAATCTACATTTTTCAATTTAGGGGGAATATCTGTATTGGGAATCTCAGGATTAACCCTAGTAATTGGCAAACTGCGACAAAATACTAAAGAGTTAGAGGGGCGTGTCAGAGAACGCACTGCTGATTTAGCGTTAGCCAACACAGACTTAGAACAAAGGAACGGACTGATTCGGCAGGTTTTTGGGCGTTACCTAACTAATGAAGTTGTAGCTAATTTGTTGGAAAGTCCCGAAGGATTGAAACTCGGTGGCGAAAGGCGGAAAATCACGATTCTAACCTCTGATTTGAGAGGATTCACCGCAACTTCAGAACGATTGTCCCCGGAAGAGGTAATTAATATCCTCAATCTCTATCTGGAATACATGGCAGATGTAATTACCAAATACCAGGGAACCATTGATGAGTTTATGGGGGATGGGATTTTGGTTCTGTTTGGCGCTCCGACAGCAAGAGAAGACGATGCAGTTAGGGCTGTAGCCTGTGCTTGCGCTATGCAGTTAGCAATGGGTTCTGTTAATGAAAGAATGAAACAGTTAAGCTTACCACCGCTAGAAATGGGTATCGGGATCAATACAGGCGAAGTTGTAGTAGGAAATATTGGCTCAGAAAAACGTACCAAGTACGGTATTGTTGGAAGCCAGGTGAATCTAACTTACCGCATTGAATCCTATAGTACAGGTGGTCAAATTCTGATTTCAGAGGAGACATTAAAAGATGCAGGGTCAATTGTCAGAATTACCAATCAAAAGCAGGTGACACCGAAAGGGGTTAAACAGCCTATCACTATCTATGAAGTTTATGGGATAGGGGGATTTTATAACCTATTTTTGCCTAGAGAAGAAGAGCGGTTTTTTAGCATTGTTAAAGAAATACCGCTACAATATAGCGTCTTAGATGGAAAGAATATTAGCGAAACTCTCGTTAAGGGAAGTTTAGTTCAGCTTTCAGCCAAGGAAGCTAAAATTCGGATCAATAATTTAGAAGGAAACTCTGTACCATCTGGAATGACAAATATTAAGCTCAATTTATTAATACCGAATAACTCAACAGAAGCTAGTGAAGATATTTATGCCAAGGTGTTAGAAAAACACGCAGAGGAATGTAGTTTTTATATCCGTTTTACTGCCCTACCTCCTGCTGTAGAAACCATGCTGAATGATCTCTATAAATCTCTGATTGCGCGTCTATAAGAATTTATCACCTCTAATACTGCTTTAGGCGATAACTTATCTTTAAACCAAACAACTTTTGCAGGTACATTCTCAACTTTAACCCCAGCTTTCTCTAAATTCAGGCGTTCTGAAATCGCTAAAACTAAATTATCACAACCAGATTGGCGTACTTGTGAGAATTTTTTCTGTAAATATTCAGGTCGCCAATAACCTACAATTTCTAAAATAAATATGCGTCCATCTGGATGTACCAGCCTAAAATCTGGAATCATCACACTCCCAGGAATCGGAATTAAATTAACTTCTCTTTCTAATACCCAATCTGTTTTTAATGATTCCCAACGATTAGCAAATGATGCTTCAAGCATACTATCATAAGGCTTATCTGGTGGGTAGTGACTTACTAAACCACAGTCAGAATTAAGGCTAAATTTGCCAATTTTTGCTTTACCAGTATAAAAATCACGATTTTGTAATGTTGCAGCTAAACTCCATTTTGTAACGTGCAAAAGTGCTGGAATTAATTTGGCGATCGCCAATCCATATCTTGTACTAGGCTTAAATAAGCTGGTAGGGCCATCTACCGTAATTGTAAAACCATGATCTGCATCTCCTTCGATATAAGCCATTAATTGAAACAATTTCAGATAACGAAACAACAACTTATACTCACCAGGAACATTACGGTGAGCATTTAAAGTGATATTACTAGCGCGGTAAAATACCCCTTGCACCTGCGATAAATTATAGCGATGCAGCAATGCTTCCGGTACTGGTGCTTCAAATTGCGTCAAAATCCGATTGTCGGGTAAATCTGCATATAAACCAGTGCGGATATGCACAGGTAAAACTTCTCTTTCTAATTCTTGACTCAGGGTATTTGCTAAAGTAGCAAGTGTTTTTTCCGATGCTTCCAAACTAGGAACGGATTTAGCAGCAAGACTATATACTTTATCTCTTAATTGTTGAGGTTCTAGCGGACTAACAATTTCAAACTTACTAAAAGCATCACTTTTTAGTAAATGTGCTAATCCGCGAATTACCCGAAAATCAGGGCGTTCGCCTTCTATATCTAATAGCTGTTGATCTAGTTTACCTTGAGTATTGCCAACAGCTTCTTGAAAACACTCAATTAAATCTAGTGCGATCGCAATATTCTGATTATCTATCGTTAAGCGCTTCGGTGCGATCGCCTCCCCATTTTGACGGTGAATCAGTAATTCAGTTGGTAACATTGCTGAGAACGAAATAACCAATAAGTATTTATACTTAAAAACTTACCAATTTCTAGTAATTGCTAGTATTAACCAATACTAATAACATCCCAGAGTAGCTAGTATTTAACAGATAATACATCTTATACATCATCTCTGACAAAAAGCAGTTCCCAGTTGATCCCAGTGGAGAAAACATTTAAAAAGAAACTATCACACATCTACATAGTTAAAGTTCGCAGTTTAATCACTATCCAGCCAAATTGCTCAATGGCTTAGTCAGTAGCCTTAAAAGCTTTAAATCTCTTGAATTTATATGCCTAGATTATTAAATTTTCTCACTGAAAACCCGTTTATTCCCCACGGACACTGCTATCTTTGGAAACCTGGGTTAGTAGGGCTGCATATTATATCTGACTCCCTAATTGCCCTAGCTTATTATTCCATTCCTTTAACCCTGCTATATTTTGTCCGCAAGCGGGAAGATTTACCCTTTAACGGCATATTCCTGTTATTTGTAGCCTTCATCCTTGCTTGCGGAACTACTCACATCATGGAAGTGTGGACACTTTGGCATCCTCATTATTGGATATCAGGTTTCCTCAAAGCAATTACCGCCACCGTTTCAGCTTATACAGCAGTGAAGCTTGTTCCCTTAGTGCCACTAGCATTAGCTTTACCTAGCCCTGCACAACTAGAAGCAGCTAACGTAGAACTTAAACGTGAAATTGCCACTCGCAAGCTTGTAGAAGAAGAATTACGGAAGAGTGAAGAACGTTTCAGGAGTGCCTTTGACAATGCCGCTACTGGACTAGCATTAGCAGATTTAGATGGTAGTTGGTTCAAAGTTAATCGTTCTTTTTGCAATCTGGTTGGATATTCTGAAGAAGAATTACTAGGTATGAGTTTTCAAACTATTACTCACCCAGATGATGTCGATACCTCTCTCAAAAATATTCGTCTGCTGCTGAATGGAGAACTTAACTACTATCACCTAGAGAAGCGATATATACACAAAGATGGACATATCGTATGGATTGTATTAAGTAAATCCATAATGCGTGAAACATTCAACAGCGAGGATGCCAACCAACACTTAGGGAAACCTTTATATCTGATTGATCAACTCCAAGATATTACTGAGCGCAAAATAGCAGAAGAAGAGTTAAAGAAAAGTTCCGCAGCATTGCGTGACTCAGAGGCTGAAATGCGAGCTTTGTTTGCCGCCATGAGTGATGTTATTCTCGTCCTAGATCGGCAAGGACGCTACCTAAAAATTGCTCCAACTAATCCTAGCTTATTATATCAGCCTCCAGAGGAACTAATTGGCAAAACCCTCGCTCAAGTGTTTTTACCAGAAATAGCAAAATTTTTTAAAACTTACATTGACAAAGCCTTAAATTTAAAGGTGCCTGTTAATATTGAATACAGCTTACCTATTGATAATAAAATTGTTTGGTTTGCAGCTTGTATATCACCTATGACTGATGACACGGTGATTTGGGTAGCAAGAGACATTACCGAAAGTAAGCAAGCAGAAGCTGCTTTAATTCAAGCTAAAGACCAATTAGAAATTCGCGTTCAAGAACGGACTGCTGAATTACAAAATGCTGTATATCAACTAGAGCGATCGCAAGAAGAACTCCACCAATCTTTAGAAAAAGAAAAAGAACTAAGCGAACTAAAGTCTCGCTTTATTACAATGGCTTCTCATGAGTTCCGCACTCCACTAGCAACTATTTTATCATCCAGTGATTTACTGAAATCTTTTGGTCATAAATTTAGTGAAGAAAGAAAGTTACAACATCTTAATAAAATCCAAACGCAAGTTAAAAATATGACTTTGCTACTGGAAGATGTACTATTTATGGGTAAAGTCGAAGCAGGTAAACTGACTTTAAATGTCACAAGTTTTAACTTGGAAGTATTTTGCCGAGAGTTAATTGATGAAATATCTTTAGCAGACCGCAGAAAGCATAAATTGCTATTTGAGAGTCACGGAGATTGTAGCACTGTAGAAATGGATTGCCAGCTTTTACGGCAAATTTTAACCAACTTAGTATCCAACGCCTTTAAGTACTCTCCCGAAGGAGCAATTATTCAAGTAACTATTATTTGTAACAATGAACGAACTATAATTAATGTTCAAGATCAAGGCATTGGTATTCCTATCTGCGAACAGCATCATATTTTTGAAATCTTCCATCGAGCAAGTAATGTCGGTAATATCTCAGGAACAGGCTTAGGTTTAGCAATTGTCAAGCAAGCAGTAGAATTACATCAGGGAAAAATTTCGTTTGAAAGTGAGGTAGGCGTAGGAACAAGTTTTACTGTTTCCATGCCTACGCATCAATTAAAAATGTACTTACATAGTCGCTAATGCAGGGTAAACATTGATAAGTAGCTGGGTGAAAATAAACTTAACATGGTCATTGGTCATCGGTCATTGGTTATTTTAATTGTTAATTGTTAATTGATTAATATGCCAGAGAATAATGAAATTGCTGTTGAATTCCACGACGTAACTTATTGTCCAACAAAACAACCTTTAGTATCAAATCTCAATTTTACAGTTTACCGAGGAGAGATATTAGTATTACTTGGTCGCAGTGGTAGTGGTAAAACAACAACCATGAAACTAATTAACAGTTTGCTGACACCAACAGCAGGCGAAGTGAGAGTTAATGGAATTCCCACTACAGAATGGAACCCAATCAAGCTGCGACGTTATATTGGCTATGTCATCCAAGAAACAGGGTTATTTCAACATTTTACGGTAGAACGCAATATTGGGTTAGTACCATCTTTAGAAGCTTGGAAACCGAAGCAAATTAAAACCCGTGTTTATGAACTTTTACATCTGCTAGGTTTAGATCCAGAGCAATTTGCAAATCGTTATCCCCACGAACTTTCTGGTGGACAAAGGCAACGTATTGGTGTTGCACGGGCATTAGCTGCTGATCCACCTTTAATGGTAATGGATGAACCATTTGGAGCGTTAGATCCCATTACACGCCTAGAAATTCAGCGTGAGTTTCTACGTTTACAACAGGAATTAGGAAAAACAGTTATATTTGTTACCCATGATATACAGGAAGCGTTCACTCTCGCATCAAGAATTGGTTTGATGAATCAGGGAAAATTAGTAGTATTAGATACACCTGCTGAGTTTCTAAAATCTCAGGAACCAGAGGCGCGTGCTTTTATGCAATGCTTAGGCGCGATCGCGAACTGACAAGTCAGCGCGATCGCGATCGCACAAAACAATTCAGTAGAGAGTTGACAAAATTGCCAGACTTCTTCCTAATCCGTTATGGTTCAGAAATACTAACCCAAACGGGCAACCACTTATTGCTAGTTGGCATTTCTATTACAATTGCTACCTTAGTAGGCATCCCTCTAGGTATTTTAATCACCCGTAAACCACAACTTACTAAGCTAATATTAGGTTTTGCCAATATAGTTCAAACAATTCCTAGTTTAGCGATTTTTGGTTTTTTAATTTCAGTTCCCTTTCTAGGAGGAATTGGCAACACTCCCGCTATTGTTGCATTAACTCTTTATTCATTACTACCAATTATTCGTAATACATACACTGGCATTACTAACGTTGATCCAGCAATTCGTGAAGCTGGTAGAGGTATGGGCATGACTGATTGGCAATTACTTTTACAAGTTGAAATACCCTTATCATTGGGGGTAATTTTAGCAGGTTTGCGCGTTGCTACTGTAATTGCTATTGGTATTGCTACAATTGCTCCTGCTATTGGTGCTGATGGATTGGGTGTGTTTATATTTCGGGGTATATCAATGGTAAATAATCAAGTAATTCTTGCTGGTGCTGTACCCGCAGCTTTGATTGCCTTAGCAGCAGATTTTGCCCTTGGTTGGATTGAACGCTTACTAACGTTTAAAAGGTAAATAAGTCAATTGAAAAAATTATTATTATACTTCTTCCCAAAATCGCAAATTAACCCAACTCAATCCCCCCTGGGAGAAAGTAACAAATTGCACTCCCTCCCCTTTATAAGGGGAGGGTTGGGGAGGGGTAAAATCATCAATTTATTATTAATCTTACCAATTATTTTAATTTTAGCGATCGCCAGTTGCCGCCCTCAACAAAATACCAGCAGTAGCGGTGATATTGTAATTGGATCAAAAAACTTTACTGAACAAGTTATCTTAGGAGAACTTTTAGCCCAACAGATTGAAAACACCACCAAATTAAAAGTCCAACGCCGCTTAAACTTAGGAGGCACTTTCATCTGCCATAAAGGGTTACAATCCGGTCAAATGGATGCTTATGTAGAATACACCGGAACTGCTTTCACCGCCATCTTAAACAAAAAAACTATTACTAACCCCCAACAAGTTTATCAACAAGTTAAACAACAATACGCCAAACAATTCAACTTAGCAGTAACTCAACCTCTGGGCTTTAATAACACCTTTGCGATGATTATCAGGGGTAGTGATGCTCAACGATTACAGATAAAAACACTATCCGAAGCTAATAAATATACCCCACAATGGCAAGCAGGGGTTGGCTACGAATTTTTAGAACGTGCAGACGGTTTCCCAGGGTTAGCTAAAACTTATAATTTTAAATTTGCCAAACCACCTAAAGTGATGGATTTAGGATTAATGTATCGGGCATTGGTCAATCAAAAAGTTGATTTAGTTGCAGGTAACTCCACAGATGGACAAATTCAGACATTAAATTTACTTGTTTTAAAAGACGATAAAAATTACTTTCCCCCCTATCAAGCTGTACCAGTAGTACGACAAGAAACATTAAAAAAGTACCCCAAATTGCAATCTGCTTTAAACCAGTTAGAAGGATTAATTTCTGAATCAGATATGCGACAAATGAATTATCAAGTTGATGGAGAATTTCGGAAAGTTGAAGATGTAGTCAGAGAGTTTTTACAAACCAAAAACTTATCCTCTGTTGATATTAAAGAAGATTAAAAAGCTAATTGCTAAAAGCTAACCGCTAACTGCTATATATTTACAAACCTCTTGGTCGTTGACGCGCCCATCCAGTTACACGCCAAAGATAAATAAATAAAACTCCCGAAACAAGTGCGCCAAGATTCCACTTAACCGCTTTTTTTAACAAAGCAAGGCGCTGAGTTTTTAAATTAGCTTCGGATTGCTGTTCAATTGTCTTCTGATAGTTATTCAATCTTGATACAACTTGCTCTTTAAATACTTGCGGATTTTTAGTATCGAGCGAATTGTCTCGGTTGTTCAATGCTTTTAATATATTATTTAACTCTTCAGTAGATGTAGCTTGATTAAATCTTTCTTCTATCTGTTCTGTTTGAGCTATTTGTTGACTAACTTGACTTCTCAATAAAGCTTCATTAGAAGTATTAATCCTAACACTATCCCTAATTCCCAAGGGAATTAGTAACAGATATAACACACCAACCAATAAACAAGCCCATGATAACGCTCTAAGCAACTGTTTTTCTAACTTTTCACGATACAACCACTCTCCATAAAAAACTAATACCAGCCCCAAAAATGGTACAGGTACTCGCTCAACTAAACTTCCCAATGTTTGAAATTCCCAAACAGGGTTTAAAAATTGCGGTGGTACAAAAATATTTATATAGTCAAAAAAACCTAATATCAATAAACCGTAGCCTGCAAAGCGCAGAATACCAATTGAGCGCCCTTCAAAGCTTTCTAATTGTGCCATTTGTAAATTACCTTCAAATATCAACTAAATTACCTTGGAGGAAACCGAGGAACCCACCAGTTATACCAAGAAATCCATGCCTCTTCTAAAACTGGGTATGTAGCCTCAGTTGAAGATTTAATCATAGGTATGGATACAAGCGTCCATAAACACCGCCAGTCCCGCAAATCTTCCTTACCAAGTAGCCAAGGAACTAGCCTATTTATCTGTAAATCATAAGTATTACGGTTGTCAGTAAACTGCTCTGAAGTGACTGTACTACCACCGCGTGGGTTAATACAAGCACTCAAATATGCTCGTTTATTGTGGCTAAACAAGCTATAAAATCCGACTTTATCCGAATAACGATTAACCAGCAAAGACTTATCGAAAGATGGTATCAGAGAGGATTTTTCTATGAGTTGTTGGGTGTCGCCATTTGTACTTACTAAATAACGAGTCTCAATAGTCAGTTTTTGATTGTTGGAAATATATTGATAGTGCTTTCCAGCTACAGAATTAAAATTTTCACCTTTGATATTAGTTAGAGGCTCACTTGCCAAACTTTGCCAATTATGTAATGCAACTTCATTCGGAAAACTAAAAGCAATAGACTTATCGACAGGAGCTAAAATACGCTTACCTAAAGTAGATATTCCCACAAAGAAAGTTATAGCTAAAATGTAAAGTCGCAGTTCTTTCCATAAATTCATTCTTCTTTCAACTCCACAGCTTCCATTACTTGTGGTTCACCCTGAGTCACTACAAATTTACAGAACCACCAAAACACAAAGATGGCAATTGTAGAAAAAATTTGAGCGCCATCCCCGCCATGCCAATAGTCAAAAGCTGCTCGATTAGAAAAAGCTACTAAAAATGCCATGAGTGCGACACGAATACTGTTAACTATAAAAGCTAAAATCACTGCACTAATAAGCAAAATTAGTTTTTTATAAGTTCCCAGAGGAAATATCACAAGTACGATACACGCTATTTGCAAAAGCAAGATCATATCATCTAAGCCAGAACATCGGTCATATATAGTTATTGCACCACCAGGCAGAATAATATTTACCCCCAATCGCTCTGTCTCAAATCCTAAATACCAAAGAACAAACGCAGAAAATTTAGAAGTAATCGTAGATACCAGTATACTAATATCAACGCCGAGAACTTTCCCAATTATCGGTAATAAAGGCTCAGTTGGGAAGATACTCAAAAATACGATCGCCAATTCCCGTGTATATTGCTTTAAATTGTTAAAACCAGAAGCTAATAAACAGACACTTAGGGCTGATATTAAAGGAGAAATATTAGCTAAAATATCATCATTGATACTACTAAATAAACTCCTAAACATAACCCAAGCAATAAATATTAATCCAACTGTGGTAGAAATAATATCACTTTTCAGACAAAGGTAATGGCGTTGTTGCCAGCTTAAAAATATTACCGCCCCCCAAGCAAGTATTTTAAATACTACTTGGTCAATACTTTGACTGGTTGTCCAAGTTATATCTAGATTAATTGCTATTAAGCAACCTGTTATACCCAATATCCAAAAATTAGGATTCCGCAGCTGTGGATCAAAAGTAACAGAAATTATTTTCATGCAATATTAACTAAATATTTCTGAGCAAAGATTTAATGATTAAACTTTGTTCATAGAAAAGTTACCTGACTCACATCTCAAGGCGCAGGACATTAAACTTTTACTTTTAAATGGTGACGTTCGCTACGCGAGGGTGAAGGTCTAGAGCATTATACAAATAAATTGTCATGCAAAACAAAAGTGAGTTTTTTAAATTATATCTTCTACCTAATGGCATATTCCTTTGATATAGCTTCTTGGATTAAAATCATACGGATTAAGATCCCATCTTTTTCTATCAGTCAACCTCAGTAAATACAAAATGCTCATGAAAAAATTAGCATGGGTAACAGCAATGACAGCACTATTCACAGTGCTGTCATCTAGTAGTACAAAGGCGCAAACCTTTACTGAAAGTGGTGATGCAGGTGAAACCCTTGGTGCTGCACAAGTAGTCACAGGAACATCTTTAACTTCAATTTCAGGAAGTCTCTCTGATTCTGGAGATCTTGCAGATTTGTTCCAAATTGCACTAACTGGTGGTCAGGAATTTTCTGCTAGCACAAGAAATGCGGCTACGGATCAAGCGGCTGCTGATGATATTGCAGGGAACCCGACTACTGTACTGCTAAACCCTCAGTTGGCGTTGTTTGACGTTAATGGCACAGGCATTTATGCCAATGATAACTTTAGTGGTTCCTCACAAGCAACTCTTTTACGCAATACGACCTTTACTCCTCAACAATCAGGAATCTATTATTTAGCTATTTCTAGCTCTGGTTATAATCCTGTCAGTTCTGGAGGCGAAATTTTCCCAGCCATGTCTACAGGCAATGTTGGCCCGACTGGTTCTGGTGGTGCTTCATCACTTACTGGTTTTTCTGGTACAGGTTCTGGCGGTGGCACTTATAGCATCGCTTTAAGTGGCGCTCAAGCTGTACCTGCCCCACCTGCTACAATAGGTCTACTAATTATGGGTGCTTTAACTGCTGGCTCGGTGCTGAAATCCCAAAAAAACAAAAGACTCAATTGAAACGAGATTAAATTATTTTACATCGAATAGTTGGTAAAAAACTGATTGAAAATAAATCAGAAATATTCAACAAATTTCGATGGCAAGTGGTATTTCATAGTAGTTAAGAAATAATCTGACCATTTCTTAATATTCCTTGAAAGTAGAACAATAATTAAGTGAAAAATTAACATTTCTATTGAAAAATTGTAGAGATGGATATTTTTCAAAATTCTGGAGCTAAGAACATGGTGAATAAAACAATTACTCCCCTTAAAACTTTTTTACAACGCTTGGTTTTAGGTGGCTCAAGTAAAAATCTCAAAAAAACACTGGGATTGGGTGTATTAGCTTTGGGTTTGGCTTTGATCGCTGCAACTACCCCTAAATACCTCAGAGCTTCTGACCATGACGACGGCGAGGTTGATACCAAAGGACGCAACTTAAATTTAACAGATTTGTTTGTGTTCAGGGAAAAAGACCAACAAGGCGGTGGTAGTGAGAATTTGGTCTTCATCATGAATACCAACCCGCGATCAATGCCTCGTCAGCAGTATTATTTCAGTAATAGAGCGCGTTACGAGTTTAAGGTGAAGCGCGTTACAGATAATAATGCCTCGCTTGGTGCTAACGATTATGCAACGCCTGACATAACTCTGCGATTTGAATTTGGCGCACCTACTGGCACTGACCCTTCTTTTAAGCGACAGCAGATCAAACTAACAGTAATCCGTGATGGTCAAATAGTAGCTAATGCTACTTCCGCAGGCACAACTACGCCTGTGAGATCTAATACCCCGACTGTTAACAACGTAGCAGTGGCAGGCGCACCAGTATCTGTGTTTGCTGGTCTACGGGAAGATCCATTCTTTTTTGATGTTGAGCAGTTCTTCCGAGTGCGTGCAGGTGCATTAGGGTTTGGGCCTAAGGTAGGCTTCCGTACCCCTGAGACAGCTATTGACGACTTCAAAGATGTCAACGTCAATGCGATCGCAGTGCGAGTGCCAATGTCTTTCTTAAAAGGCTCATCCTCTGCAACAACCTACGATGTTTGGGAAACCATTTCCGTCGGTTCTGGCAATACATTCAATCAGGTTGAGAGGTTAGCTCGACCAGCAGTCAACGAAGGCTTAGTTGTCACTAATGAATTCCTGAATGCCTTAAACATGGTTGGGCCAGAGTTTGAAGCTGCTGCCTTGGGTAATCAACTACCACCAGATCAACAAGCAACAGCTAATGCGATTGTAGGTGAAGCGAAGAATACCTTGCTCAAACTTGGTAATACCGAGGAGCGTGCCAACGCATTGCTTGGTGCTTTTCTGCCAGATGTAATGCGGATCGATACAACGCAAGCCAGCAACTATGATGTAACCATCCCACCAAGTTGCTTGAATACTAAAGGTAGCCCTATTTGTGGGAGAAAGCTCAAGGATGATGTTGTTGACCTGACTTTAAAAGTGTTAACTGGTAATCAGGCTGCGACTGATAACGTGTCTTACGAAGGCAATAATCATGCACAAGGTCATAAGCAGTTATCACCTAACTTCCCCTATTTAGCTTTACCCAACTAGGCAGATAACCTTTTAGTGGGGGGATGAGCTAGGAGCAAAAAGAAAGAAGATTTTAAGAAAATAGAATTATCTAAATTTTCCCTATCTCCCTCATTTCCCCTATCCACAGCAGTATTGAGCGTTGCTCCTAGTTGAAACAAAGTAAGCGGCATGAAAAGCAGTGATTTTTCTGAACATGAACAACCAAAACAGAGAAAACGTTTTTGGCTGCCACTTCTAATTGCTTTGCCGATCGCAGGTACTCTGCTAGTATCCGTTCCAATAGGTATACGCTTGTGGAATGAAAATTTTGGAGATCAACAACTCAATTCTGTTTACCGTTACAACTTTGAGCGACCATCACCAGGCAGTGTTACTCAAGCTTTAGAACAAGAAATAGGTTTTTATCAAAAACGCCTGCGCTACGATCCTGATGGCGGACTAAATCGAGCTTCACTAGCCAAAGTTTACTTAAAAATGGCTAGAGCGACTGGAGAAACAAGTTGGTATTTGTTAGCCGAACAGACTGCTCAAGAGTCACTCGCAAAATTGTCTTTTAATAATGAAACTGCAATTATAGTACTGGCTAGGGTAGCAACAGCTAGACATGACTTTAACGAGGCAATTCGTTTAGCGAAACAAACGGACGGAAAGGATGATGCCTTAGCAACTCTTGTCACGGCTAATTTAGCCACAGGTAATATAAAAGAGGCAAATATTGCCGCCGAGAAATTAGTGGTTCATAGTCCTTCTGTAGCTTCTTTGACGCTACAAGCATTAGTAAAAGTAGCTCAAGGGAAAGATCAAGAAGCCATCCAAACTTTTCAAAAAGCCTTAGCTACTGAAGAACCTGAAGAAACTGGTAGCTCAGTATCAGCACGTACCTTATTAGGTAGACTTTACTTGAAACGGGGTGAAATAAAACTAGCAGAAGGACTCTATAAAGAAGCTTTGCGTGTTCTGCCACAATATTCCCCAGCACTTTTAAATCTGGCAGAATTAGAAGTTCGGCGGGGAAATTATCAAGCTGCTGAAAAAATTTACTCGCAATTTTTCATTACCTTACAACGCGCCCCGACTGTGTACGATCACGTTGTGCTGCGGGGTATGGCACGAGTAAAAGATTTACAAGGAAATTCATCAGAAGCGCAAAAGTGGCGAGAAAAAGCTGAAACAAGGTTGCGCCAAGAGTTGACCTCCTTTGGTCACAAACGTGAGTTAGCACGCTTATTGATAGAGCGGGGACGTTCTCAAGACTTAGTTGAAGCTCTTTCCTTAATACAATCAGAATTGCCAAACCGCCGTGATGCTGAGACGTTTGATACTTTAGCTTGGGCATTTTCCAGCTTAGGTCGCTGGGGGGAAGCGCAACAGGCAATGCAGCAGGCAATGCGATCGGGCATACGTGATGCGGGAATGTTTTACCGTGCAGGTACAATTGAACAAAATTTGGGCAATCAAGCTACTGCTGTAGCTTTCTTTAAACAAGCGCAGGAGACAGACCCAACATTTGACGAAAAGGCTCGGCAAGCTTTGGGTCTTGGTGTAGGACTTTTGGGTTTAAACTAATCAATTAACAATTAATAATTAATAAACTTATGTCTATTGGACTTATTACCAAAATTATAATTTTGTTTTTTTATCGCAGATGTGAGCATATTAACGCAGATGTAATCCAAGATTTTCTTAACTAAGGCTACGAGGTCTAGATATATAAAGACAAGTCGGTATTAATTGATTAAGTATAAAAAGTGATGAATAAAAAATGGCGTGGATTTCGGTTTAGTATACTTGCGTTTTTAGGTACGCTGCTGCTCTCGATTGGCTTTGCCAGCCCTAGCCATGCTCATTGGGCTGATTTAGCAGTTGCAGAAATTGTTGTAGGTGATACACAAACTAGGGTCACGCTGACTTTTCCGACTGGCTTGGTAGCATCAGCAGATGATAATCGAGATGGTCAGTTAACACCTAATGAGGTAAGCATACATCAAGCAGAATTGCAAGCATTTTTAGGCGATCGCATTCGCCTAACTGACAGTCAAGGACAACTCGGTGTTTTAACCATCAAACCATCAGACAAGACGGCAGTTCCCCCAAATATGCAGGTTACTGCTGGCACACATAGCACCTTAATGTTGCTTTACTCCTGGGTTAAACCTGTAGCGGGAATAAAGATTAACTACAATTTATTCCTGCCTGGAGTGCCTACGGCTCGTTGCTTGGCGACTATATTTGATCGCGGGCAGGTGCAAAACGCCATTTTTAGCCCAGACAACCAGCAGATATCATTAGGGCAGAACTCATTTTGGCTACCTGCTAGTAGCTTTTTAATTGCGATCGCAGGGTCTTTTGTTTGGGGCGCAATGCACGCGGTTTCACCTGGACACGGTAAAACTATAGTTGGAGCCTATTTAGTAGGATCTCGCGCTACACCTCAACACGCTGTATTCTTAGGATTGACTACTACTATTACCCATACTCTTGGCGTATTTGCTTTAGGTTTGGTGGCTCTATTCGCCTCTAAGTGGATCGTGCCACAGCAAATATATCCTTGGTTAAGCTTTATATCTGGTTTATTGGTCGTTATTATTGGTCTGAACCTGTTAAGCAATAGATTACCGAAAATTAAGCTACTAAGTAAATGGTCATCAAGACACAGCCATGATCAGCATGGGCATGATCATCACCAACACGATCGCGACCACAATCACGGTCATACTCATGACCACGCTCATGATCATAGCCATACTCATGACCACGACCACGATCGTAGTCATGCACATCACGGTGGACATACCCATCATGACCACTCACACTTACCACCAGGGGCTAATGGAGAGCCTGTAACTTGGCGTAGTTTACTTGCTTTGGGGATTTCTGGTGGTCTTGTACCCTGTCCCTCAGCTTTGGTTGTACTGTTAAGTTCTGTTGCACTAGGTCGTACAGGCTTCGGATTATTGCTCGTATTAGCATTTAGTTCGGGACTAGCAGCTACACTAACCGGAATTGGATTGTTACTGGTTGGTGGTAAACGAATATTTGATCGTTTTCCTACACAAGGTAAACTGTTTCGTGGCTTACCTGCTGTCAGTGCGCTGTTAATTACACTGTTTGGTTTGGGTATTACAACACAAGCACTAGCCCAAATTGGCTTAGTTAGACTTTAAGCTTGCTGTGAGGAGAGAGGAGAGAGGAGAGAATATTATGTGTGGTTAATCAGTTCTATGATCAACCCGAAAAGCAGGGCAAAATTTTGATGCGTTTGCCCTAGCTTACTTACTGTGTAAAGCGTTTGCTAGAGGTTATTCTCTTTTTAATTCCGCTCAATCCGATGAATAATGGCAAGATTGCTAGTGAATAGAAAGAGGAATTTTCTGGAATTGGAGTAGCCTGAAAAATTATGTCAGGTGGAATATCATCATCATTAGGAAAAGGATCAACCGCTCCATTATCAGGAGAGTTATACTCCCGATATTGACTAGCAAAACTACTAAAATAAGGATTATAAATAGTGTTCGTTTCATCGTTTTCCAGTAGATAACCAAATCCGTTAAAGGTCAACTGGGGTTGATTAACAGAAATTAAATTATCTGTTAAGGAGTTAGGATCACCGCCAACTGGTTGGGTTGTAGGTATTAGGGAACTTATATTGATGCCGTTTCTAGTCCCTGTTATTCCTGTGATTGTATAGTAACCGTTAGCGTCTGTAATGTTTGTAGTGGTAAAAGCGCCAGCAGCCTCTATAAGACTGTCAGTAGTACTATAAGACCAATTCCAAGTACGTGCCTGTACTGAAGTGATTTGTTGCACTACGCCTAATCCAGCTAATCCCAAAGCTACGGCGATATTGTTGATATTCATCGGTTAGTTCCCGCTATATATTCTTTTTTGGATAAATCTAAACACGAGAAAACTGAAATTTTGGTGTGAACCTCAGCACTCACTATGAGAATATCATTCTAGCGATCGCGCGATTCCCTCAATGCCTGTTAGATGCGATCGCTTTTCAGGGCAATATATTATATATGCGTTGACAAGAGGGCGGAATGATGAAATTAGCGACTTTAACCACGGCTATCCTGCTAACTACAACTATGAAATTAGCGGCTCAACCAATCAATCCCCCTTCCAATACCTCAATGTTTCAACCTAATCCTTCATTTACTTTAAATTTACAACTCCAGCAAGCTATTTGCGATCAAGATTGGAAGCGATCGATTAAAGTGGTGGATCAAATGATCGCTTATGTTTCTAAGCCACCTGCAACTTCGATTATGTATAAGCCTGAACTGATAAATTATCGCGGTCAATTACAAAGGCTGGATAAGTCAGCAGCCAAAATTCCTCTAGAATTGCTTTCTGGTTGTACATCAGCTTTAACCACTCCAGGCACTCAAAATATCTCCAGATAATAGGTAAGTCTTGGGCTGATGTCGAATTTAGTTAAAATAGAGCCGAAGTATTGCCAACGCTGCAATTTGTAAGCCCATGACAACCGTCGCACCTGTAAAAACTAAGTACGAAGCAATTATTGGTCTAGAAACCCATTGTCAACTAAGTACAAATACTAAAATTTTCTGCAATTGCTCCACGGAATTTGGTGCGACTCCAAACCAGAACATTTGTCCGGTTTGCATGGGAATGCCTGGAGTCCTACCAGTTTTAAATCAACACGTACTAGAATATGCAGTCAAAGCTGGTTTAGCACTCAACTCGACTATTGCACCTAACAGCAAATTTGACCGCAAGCAGTATTTTTATCCAGATTTACCTAAAAACTATCAAATTTCTCAGTATGACTTGCCAATAGCTGAACATGGTTGGCTAGAAATTGAGTTATTAGATGATGCTGGCAATCCCACCCGCAAGCGGATTGGTATTACACGCCTGCACATGGAAGAAGATGCTGGTAAATTGGTACACGGTGGAGGTGAGCGGCTTTCTGGTTCCACCTACTCTTTAGTAGACTACAACCGCACTGGTGTTCCCTTAGTAGAAATTGTCTCTGAACCTGACATTCGTTCAGGTCAAGAAGCCGCAGAATATGCCCAAGAACTACGCCGAATTTTACGCTACCTCGGCGTGAGTGACGGCAATATGCAAGAAGGTTCCCTGCGCTGCGACGTGAATATTTCGATACGTCCAGTTGGACAGGAAGAGTTTGGCACGAAAGTAGAAATCAAAAACATGAACTCTTTCAGTGCTATCCAAAAGGCAATTGATTATGAAATTGAGCGACAAACTGTTGCTGTAGAATCTGGTGAGCGCATTGTACAAGAGACCAGATTATGGGAAGAAGGTAATCAACGCACTATCAGTATGCGTATTAAAGAAGGAAGTAGCGACTACCGCTATTTCCCTGAACCTGATTTAGTACCTATTCAAGTTCCTGTTGAACAGCTAGAACAATGGAAATCTGAACTACCGGAACTACCAGCAGCAAAACGGCATCGTTATGAAACTGAACTAGGACTTTCTGCCTATGATGCCAGGGTGCTAACAGATGACCGATTTGTAGCAGAATATTTTGAAGCTGCTATTGCTGCTAAAGCTCAACCCAAGCAAGCAGCTAATTGGGTAATGGGAGACATTACCGGATACCTAAATAATGAAAAACTCAACATCAATCAAATTGCCTTCAAACCGCAAGATTTTGCAGAACTGATTAGTTTGATTGAAAACGGCACTATTAGCGGCAAAATCGCCAAGGAAATTCTGCCAGAGTTATTATCTGAAGGTGGTTCTCCTCAAGAATTAGTTAATCGTAAGGGACTTGTCCAAATCTCCAACACCGCAGAACTGGAAAAAATTATTGATGAAATCATTGCTGCTAGTCCCAAAGAACTCGAACAGTACCGCAATGGTAAAACCAAGCTGCTTGGGTTCTTTGTGGGTCAAGTAATGAAAAAAACTAGCGGTCGGGCAGACCCTAAGCTAACCAACCAAATGCTCAATCAAAAGTTAAACAAATAGTGCAGTATACCCAGCATAGCCGAAAACAGTACACAAAAAGTTACAAAATGCAACCTGGGGGGTATCACCCCCCATCCTAAAAAGGCTATACTGTGTAGTGTAGATGCACCCTGATGATGGGAGGGTCTGGCAAATGACTCTCCTATTTTTTTTACCGGAAAATTGGGGAGTATATAGATATGATTATTCGCAAAGCCTACCGTTTTCGACTTAAACCAAAACATAAACACCTGGCTATGTAGGCACAGTTTGCAGGGTGTTGCAGACTGGTATGGAATAAAGGGTTGGCTTTGCAAAAAGAGCTTCTGGAGAATAATAATAAGTGTTTATCGTACAGTCAAATAACCACAGAATTAACTAAGTGGAAACAGCTTGAAGAATTAAGCTTTCTTAACAATGTTCACTCTCAAATTCTGCAACAAGCGTTAAAGAATTTAAGTCAAGCGTTAAAAGAAGCATTGGATAAAACCAATCCTAAAAAGTTTCCTAGATTTCATAAAAAGGGAAAACAAGATTCTTTCCGCTATCCGCAAGGATTTAAAATAGACAACGCCAATGGAAGAGTTTATTTGCCTAAAATTGGATGGGTTGGTTATACCAAAAGCCAAGATATAGAAGGAATTGCTAAGAATGTTACTGTGAAAAGAAGTGGTAAGCATTGGTTGATCTTAATCCAAGTAGAGATGGAAGTAGAACCACCACAACACCCGTCAGAGTCATTAAGGGGTGGAGATTTGGGGGTAAAAAGATTTCTGACTTTATCGGACGGTAGTTTCTATGAACCAATAAACATATATCGCAAATTACAGAAAAAGCTAGCTTTTTTACAAAGGCGGTTATCTAAAAAAGTCAAATGCTCTAATAACAGAAGAAAACAACAGCAAAAAGTTAATCGACTACATACTCGGATTGCTAATATACGCTTAGACTATCTCCATAAAATCTCTAATATACTTAGCAAAAACCACGCAGTAATAATATTGGAAGATTTGCAGATAGCTAATATGAGCAAGTCGGCACGAGGAAGTGTAGAAAAACCTGGGAAAAATGTTAAAGTTAAATCTGGATTAAACAAATCTATTCTCGATCAAGGCTGGGGTGAATTTGTTAGACAACTTGACTATAAATTAACTTGGAAGGGTGGATTATTAGTTCTTGTTAATCCTAAAAATACCAGTCGTTGCTGTCCTGAATGTGGTCATACTTCGGGGGAGAATAGGAAAACCCAAGCAGTATTTAAATGCTTGAATTGTAATTATACAAATAATGCTGATTTAGTCGGCGCAATTAATGTTTTAAGGGCTGGGCTAGCCCGGATTGCCTGTGGAGAATCTCATACAGATTCGTTGAAGCAGGAACCTGCCAAAGCTACTATTATATAGTAGTTAATTTGGAATCCCTGTTCGTTCACGACGGGGAGGATGTCAATATGCTATTGGGTGTTATTACGCTGCCCTTGGCGTTTAAATTTGCTTCTCCAGGCTCAGTTCTGATTGATTTAGGGCCAGTGGCTATTCGCTGGTATGGGCTATTAATTGCATCTGCTGTATTAATTGGACTCAGCCTTTCAAGGTACTTAGCCAAACGCCGTCATGTTAACCCAGATTTAATCGGTGATTTGGTGATTTGGCTGGTTATTGGCGCAATACCCTGTGCAAGGCTCTACTATGTCTTATTTCAGTGGCAAGAATATGCCCCGAATCCTAGTCAAATCATTGCCATCTGGAGAGGTGGCATTGCGATTCATGGGGCAATTTTAGGCGGGATTTTGGCTGCTTTGATTTTTGCCAGACTCCAAAAAGTTTCTTTTTGGGTTTTAGCCGATTTGATCGCACCCTCTCTAATTCTCGGTCAAGCAATTGGTCGCTGGGGCAATTTCTTCAACTCCGAAGCGTTTGGGGGGCCTACTGATTTGCCCTGGAAACTATATATTCCTAGCTATCGCCGTCCACGAGAGTTTATTACTGTTGAATACTTCCATCCCACATTTTTATACGAATCAATTTGGAACTTGCTAGTATTCGCGTTACTGATGTTTCTATTTTTTAGAGATACAGGGCGTAAACCACGTCTGAAAGTCGGTACATTATTTTTGACTTACATGGTGGCGTATAGTGCTGGTCGTTTTTGGATTGAGGGATTACGCACAGATAGCCTGATGCTGTTGGGAATATTGCGAATAGCTCAAGTAGTGAGTTTGGTAGGAATTTCTCTCGGTGTTGCTGGTTTAATATGGCTGTATGTATTTAAGCGTTCTTTACCGGATGTAGTAAAACCGGATCAGCAAGATTGGAATTTTGTTTCTGATACTTCCCCGAAGCAAGAAAATTCCCATTAAGTATTCGGGTGAAATTAAAGGTTACTTGCGCTCTTCTGGGACTAGGGACTGGAGACTGGTGAGTGGGAAAACTCTTATACGTTTATTTATGCCCACTTACTTAGTAAAAAAAAAGCCCTAGAGTCTGACTCTAGAGCTAAACCAGGGTGCATCTACCATTCCCTTATTCCCTTGGATGGTGATGCTATCCGGACTGATCCCAGCTATCCGCAGAAATTTTTATAACACGATCAAGGTGAATTTTTGCCTCAATCCTCATATAGCAATTAGCTATTAGCAGTTAGCTTTGCTGTTTTATGAGGCTGTGTCAGTTTCACTACAACTTGTCCTCAGCTTTGTGTCTCTGGCTATAAATGGTAATTATGGAAAAAAACAGCGAATTTCTCCCTCCTACTTCCCAACGTACTTTGGAACCTGCGGTTTATATAGTGGGTGCGGGGCCAGGTGATCCAGATTTATTAACTGTGAAGGCGCAAAAACTCTTGGCACAGGCAGATGTGATTGTGTTTGCCGATTCTTTGGTGCCAGTGCAGATTTTGGAGAGTGTACGTGCTGATGCTGAGATTATGCGGACTGGTAATAAGACTTTAGAGGAAATTTTACCAGTAATGATAGAAAGGGTGCGATCGCACAAATCTGTCGTTCGTCTCCACTCTGGCGATCCTAGTCTCTATGGTGCTGTATTCGAGCAAATGCAACTACTGGCAGAGGCGGATATTCCCTTTGAGGTCATACCAGGAATTAGTGCTTTTCAGGCGGCGGCGGCTAAACTCAAGGTGGAGTTAACTGTGCCTGGGTTGGTGCAAACAATCATTCTTACCCGCATTAGTGGACGCGCATCAGCAGTTCCAGCAACAGAAGAGTTAGCATCTTTGGCAGCGCATCAAGCAAGTTTATGTCTGTATTTAGCAGCGCGTCATGTAGAAGAAGCTCAAGCTCAATTAATGCAGCATTATCCAGCAGATACGCCTGTAGCAATCTGTTTTCGCTTAGGTTGGCCTGATGAGCAAGTTTTGGTAGTCCCATTGCACCAAATGGCGGAAGTAACTCAAAGGGAAAATTTGATTAGAACGACGTTATATGTGATTAGTCCAGCTTTAGGGCAAATAGAAAAAGTGCGATCGCGTTTATACCATCCTGAACACACCCACCTATTCCGTCCAAAAGCAGCTACACATTAAGCTGTTATAGTTGGCAGAATGCTTTAATTGCTTCCCAAGTTTCTGCCATGACGTTACCTAAAGCATGATCGCTATCGAATTCAATCAGCGTTACCCAAGGACGGTTGAGAGCAAAGTTTCTACTAGATTGAATTGGAATAACTTGATCGTGCAATCCATGCACAATTAAAGTGGGAATGGATTTTTGGAGTAGTTGTTCAGAATATTTACTAGCATCCAAGAGGAAATTATGATTTAGAGGAAGCGATCGCTTTTCGCCATAATGATATACAGCTAAGTATTGTTCCTTCTGCCAACGCTGTAATTCTGCTTCTCCCAGTTTGGTTAACCAATGAGACAAAAAGTTAAAGGCTGGGGCTAAAAGCACTAAATTTTGTACTTGTGGGTATTTTTCTCCTAACCAAGCTGCTGTCAATCCACCTAAACTAGAACCAATCAAAGTTACTGAGGTGTTATTTGGCTGTATTTCTGCTTTTACTTGTTGTATTTGGCGAGTAATTGTGAGATCGGAAAAACCGCCTTGGTTGAAGTCAGGGGTTTTTAGGGGAATATTTAAGGCAGAAAAGCGATCTCGTAAATATTGCGCCTTAGTAGAATTAGGACTTGAAGCAAATCCATGTAGATAAATATAATTAGTTCTAGTCACAATAGCTAAATTTTGTTACTGGGTAAATAAGCTGCAAATACATCACAATCATTATTTACTCAAACCTTCTTATTTACCATCAACATAGCCAAAACAGCAACAAGCAAGATTACTAAAGTCACCTCTAGCAATCTTGCTTAATTATCTTGAATTTAATTTATAGCAGTAGCCAGAGAGGTTAGGATATTTTCAATTTTGAAACCATTGGTAACAAAGGCGCATGATTAAAGCTGACTGCTGATAGCTGATAGCTGACTACTGACCGCTATTAATAAGATATCAACGCTTTTGTTGTGTGCTGTTTCCCAGTCGGTTCCCCGACATTTTTCCACGTTGCTGCATTAATTCAGCAAACTTGCTACGTTGTTCAGGAGTTAACACTTTACGCATTGCCAACAGATTATCAAACTGTAATTGAGCTATCTCCTGCTCCAATCTTAGTATTGGGGTGAATTGATCGCGAATAGTGCTGTCATTAGCAGTACCTACCATCAAAGTTGTTAATTTGTTTTTGGCTTCACGCAAATCTCTTTGCTTTTGAGAAATCTGACCTTGATACTGCTGGCGAATATCTGATAACTGCTTGATCTGCTCAGTACTAAGGTTAAGCTGTTGCATCAATGCACCCCAACTACGATTCATTTGTCGGGGTGTTCTCTGGTTAATTGTACCTTGCTGGGGTGATTGAGGATTAGGCTGTGCGATCGCCACAGCACTACCAAGAGATACCATTAACAAAGATACAACTGAAATACGACGTAGCAGCATTAAAATTACCTATTGCAGTGAGTAGGAATGTCATTATTTAGGCGTGCTATTAGAGAGAATTTAAATTTAAGATAAAAGTTCCCCAATTCACCAATTTTTACCTTACTACTGCAATTAAATACTGTGTCAAGGTAAAAGCATCTACACCTAATTCTGTGCGTTCCTGTGCTGCTAAAATTCCTGCTTGAGCGTGCCACCAAGCTGCACTTGGTACTATATTTTCTATAGGCATTTTTCTGGTAGATGCGGCAGCGACAAGTCCACCCATTAAACCAGTTAATACATCCCCACTACCGCCACGTGCTAAAGCTGGCGTACTTTCTGGAATAATCCAAATAGAACCACTAGGATCTGCGATCACAGTTCTTGCTCCTTTTAATAATACGATCGCACTACTTTGTTGAGCTACTCCACGCACTGCGTTTACTCTGTCCTTGTTTGGATCTGGTGCATCAGGAAATAAACGTTTAAACTCACCAGCATGAGGTGTTAGTATTGTTGGCGCTTGTCGTTGAGATAACGTGGGAATAGTTCCAAGCTGTGCCAATATATTTAAACCATCTGCATCTAATATTAGAGGAACAGTGCTTTTTAAAGCTGATTCAACAACAGAAGAAGCATCTTTAGTTAAACCAGGGCCACAAGCGATCGCGCTATAATCACTTAACTCTATTGTTTCTGCTAAATGGGCAATTGCACCCGTTTCTGTTTCGGGACAACCAATAATTAAAGCCTCTGGCAATTGTGCAGTTAATATATCTTTTAACGATTCTGGTACAGCCATTGAGAGCATTCCTACACCGCTTGCTCTTGCTCCTAACCCTGTTAAAATTGCTCCACCAGCATATTTATGAGAACCACAAATTAATAATAAATGTCCTTGCTTATATTTATGTGTTACTGGTGGACGTTTTAAAGGTAAATGTGAAAGTGCAAATTCTGGTGTAATACGTCTAATATTAGGTTGCTCACCGAGTACAGCTTTAATATCTGTTATTGGTAAATCAAAATCAATTAATTCGGCTTCACCGATATATTCTAAAGCTTGGTCTTGTAAAAAAGCTAATTTCCATAAACCTAAACAAAATGTGCGAGTTGCACGGATAGCAATTCCTAAAGCTTCCCCTGTATCAGTATGCAACCCAGAAGGTAAATCAATACTAATAATAGTTTTAGACCATTGATTTAATTCGTTAATTGCAGTAGCAACTGGATCGGTAATAGTTCTTTCTAACCCAAAACCAAACAAACCATCAATAATTAAGTCACAATCTTTTAAAGCTGAAATATCTTCAAAACAGGGTATACCTAAACTTTCAGCATACTGAAAATGTTGAGATGTTAATTCCTTTAACTTAGAAAAAGGACGGGAAATCAGAACATCATAACCTTGAAAATATAATTCACGGGCAACAACTAACGCATCACCCCCATTATGCCCCGATCCAACTATAATTCCGACACGCAAACTGGGATGCGGGGGGTAAAGTTCCTGAATTCTACGAGCAATTAAACTCGCTACCTTTTCCATTAAAGCTGCAACAGGCATTCCAGCAGCAAATACACGCCCTTCAATGTGGCGCATTTGCTCGGCTGTAACTACAAATCCTGCAATTTTCTCTGGCCTATTTTGAGCCATATTTAAAATTATTACCTATTCTATTGTTTTTGCGGTGGTCATAGGTCATTTTAGGAGGGAGGAGAAAATTGTTAATTGTTAATTGTTAATTGTTAATTGTTAATTGTTAATTGTTCAGAGGTGTTAGCCTAGAGAAGCAGCAGTAGTGTAATAGGAATTTTTCCGTCTGTTCTTCAAGTATATGAACAAAGTCGTCGTCGGTCTCTCTGGTGGAGTTGACAGTTCAGTTGCAGCCGCCATCCTACATAATCAAGGATATGAAGTTGTTGGTGTTACCCTTTGGCTGATGAAGGGTAAAGGGCAATGCTGTTCTGAGGGAATGGTCGATGCGGCTTATATTTGTGAACAGTTAGCCATTCCCCATCATATTGTTGATAGTCGGGATCTATTCCAAACCAATATTGTTGATTACTTAGTTACGGGTTACGAAGCTGGAATTACCCCGTTACCTTGTTCTCAATGCAATAAAGCGGTAAAGTTTGGCCCAATGGTGCATTATTCCCAGAAAGAACTGGGAATAGATAAAATTGCTACGGGTCACTATGCGCGAATTACTTATGATACAGATCGCGATCGCTATCAATTGCGACGTGCTGTAGATTTATCTAAAGATCAGTCTTACTTTTTGTATGACTTAACCCAAGACTTACTCGCAGCAACAATATTTCCCTTGGGAGAACAAACAAAAACAGAAACTCGGCGTATTGCTGCGGAATTTAACTTGAAAACTGCTGAAAAACCGGAAAGTCAAGATTTATGCTTGATTGAAAAGCATGGTTCAATGAAGGGGTTTTTAGATCAATACATTACGCCGCAAGATGGCGATATTGTTGACCAAAATGGCAAAATTTTGGGTAAACATACAGGTATCCATCACTATACAATTGGACAGCGCAAGGGGCTAGGAATTGCTGCTGCTGAACCTTTGTATGTAGTTGGATTGGATGCAGTAAGGAATAGAGTTATTGTAGGCGATCGCACAAGCTCTCATCAAACTGAATGCACAGTGCAAAGAGTAAATTGGGTTTCTATCCCAGAACCTACTAACCCTATCCGCGCCGAAGTGCAAGTCCGCTATCGCTCACAACCTGTACCAGTTAGTGTAATTCCCCTAGAAAACTCCCGCGTCAAGTTAGTATTTGATGAGCCACAGTTTTGTATTACACCTGGACAAGCTGCTGTTTGGTATAACGGCGATATTTTGTTAGGCGGTGGCATTTTAGAAAAGCAAAATTAAACAGTAAAAATTCACCCATAGCTACATTCAAATATCCCCCTTTCTACCTTAAAAAGAGCGTAGAAAAGGGGATTAATACAATATGTAGCATCTTTCAATTTAGAAATAGCATTGGATATTATACCTTTTCGAGCTTGGGGGTCTTTTATCTGTATGGCATCATTAGCTAAATCTAATGCAGACAGTCAATGCCATGATGAGTGTAAGCACCGCAGTCTATATAGATGTGATCTCCATGTGCCATAATGAAGTATTCTTTTGCTTAACCTCAAAAAGTGCGATCGCTCTTTTCGTGAAAGAACTTTCCTGAGTATTCCCAGGCTACTGTTAAACGCTAACAACTCAGGGACAATATTTTTTTATCCGTTTAATAATAATTTCCCTGATCAAAGATTTGATACAACTACTCAAAAGTCTTCTTACATCCCCACATATCTCTTGCTGAAATACCACTAGAGATTGATAATATAAATATTCGTAAATAAAATTTACAATTTCCTACCTCGCAGCCAAATATCCCTATGAGTCATCGTCCAGACGGCATAGCGCCACACGGCGGTCAGCTAATTAATCGCATTGCAACACCCGAAAAACTCCAACTATTTTTAGACAAAGCCGAGTATCTACCGCGAGTCCAACTTGATGAACGGGCTAGTTCTGATTTAGTGATGATTGCGATCGGGGGTTTTAGTCCACTCACAGGCTTTATGGAAGAAGCGGACTATAAATCAGTAGTTGCTAATATGCGTCTTGCCAATGGCTTGCCTTGGTCTATTCCCATTACCCTGTCAGTAACAGAGGAAGTGGCAGAACCATTGCAAGAAGGTAGCTTAGTACGCCTGGATGATGCTAATGGTCGTTTTATTGGTGTTTTAGAATTAACCCAAAAGTATCACTACGACAAAAAATGGGAAGCAATTAATGTTTATCGCACCGATGAAGATAAACACCCAGGGGTAAAAGTTGTCTATCAACAAGGGTCGATTAATTTAGCTGGTTCAGTTTGGCTATTAGAACGCGACCCCCACCCCCAGTTTCCAACCTATCAAATTGACCCTGCTAAGTCTCGTCAACAATTTATAGACAAGGGTTGGAAAACAATTGTCGCCTTCCAAACTCGTAACCCCATCCACAGAGCGCATGAATATATCCAAAAGTGCGCGATGGAAACTGTAGATGGTTTATTTCTGCATCCTTTAGTCGGCGCAACTAAAGAAGATGACATCGCTGCTGATGTGCGGATGCGCTGCTATGAAATTATTTTAGAACACTACTACCCGAAAGACAGGGTAATTTTGGCAATTAACCCAGCAGCAATGCGTTATGCGGGGCCACGTGAAGCTATTTTTCATGCCTTGATTCGCAAAAACTATGGTTGCACTCACTTTATTGTCGGTCGCGATCATGCAGGTGTTGGTGACTACTATGGCACTTACGATGCACAGTACATCTTTGATGAATTTGAGCCTGGTGAGTTAGGAATTGTGCCGATGAAGTTTGAACACGCCTTCTACTGCAAGCGCACCCAACAAATGGCAACAACGAAAACTAGCCCTAGCACCCCAGAAGAACGAGTTCATTTATCAGGGACAAAAGTACGGGAGATGTTGCGTCGAGGTGAATTACCCCCGCCAGAGTTTTCTCGCCCAGAAGTAGCTAAAGAGTTGGCAATAGCTATGAATATTCATGTTTACGAAATTTAAGCTTTAAGTACTAACCTTTAAACCAATGTAGAGACGCGCAATTGCGCGTCTCTACATTCATTTTTGGACAAACATATTGGCGTTACTTAGGCATGAGTAAATAACAATAAGCAATTTACACAGTAGTAATATCCTTCTCTTTTTCTGCTAAAACTTGATCGATTCTAGCAATGTATTTGTCAGTTATTTTCTGAATTTTATCGAGCAAGTCTTTAGCTTCATCTTCAGGAATTTCGTGGTTTTTTTCTTGTTTCCGCACAGAGTCAACTGCATCTCTGCGGATGTTCCGAATAGCGACACGACCTTCCTCAGCATATTTTCCAGCAATTTTGACAAATTCTTTACGCCGCTCGGTAGTCAGTGGTGGAATATTCAACCGAATAGTAGAACCGTCGTTGTTGGGGGTTAAGCCAACATCGGATAGGGAAATAGCTCTTTCAATTACACTGACACTACCTCTATCAAAAGGTTGAATTGTAATGGTACTGGCATCAGGTGTACTAATGTTTGCTAACGACTTGAGAGGGGTTTGAGTACCGTAGTATTCAACTGTTACACGGTCAAGTAGGCTGGCATTAGCCCGACCTGTGCGAATTGTATTAAAAGACCGTTGAGTAGCTTCAACTGTCTTTTGCATATTGCTTTCAACATCAGCTAACTTCACAATTACCTCCGACAATAGTTCCCACAGATTCTCCCATAACGGCTCGACGGATATTACCGCTAACCCCAAGGTCAAATACAATAATCGGGATGTTGTTATCTTTACAGAGAGCGATCGCAGTACTATCCATTACCCGTAAATCATGGGTGAGGACATGAGTATAAGTTAAGGTTTGGTAGCGACGGGCATTAGGATTCGTCTTCGGATCTGAATCATAAATCCCATCAACTTTAGTTGCCTTAAAAATAACATTGGCATCAATTTCTGCGGCTCGCAAGGCAGCAGTTGTATCAGTGGTGAAGAAAGGATTTCCCGAACCTGCACCAAAAATTACCACCCGCCCTTTTTCCAAGTGGCGAATAGCACGACGGCGGATATACGGTTCAGCCACTTCCTGCATAGCTATTGCTGTTTGCACTCGTGTTGGTATGCCAAGTTGTTCCAACGCATCCTGCAAAGTAATCGCATTCATGACTGTGGCAATCATACCCACATAGTCCGCAGTTGCTCTATCCATCCCACCAGCCGCAGCTTTTACGCCACGAAAAATATTACCACCGCCAACTACAATTGCGACTTGGATGCCGCTGTTAACGACATCGGCGACTTCCTGAGCTATTTCTTGAACGATACTTGGATCAATACCATAGCCCAGGTTCCCCATCAGGGCTTCACCACTCAGTTTTAGTAAAACCCGTTGGTAAGTTATCCCCATGCTGCGATGATTTTCTCAACTGAAATTTCCTCAACTTACGATAGCAGTAGAGGGGATAAATATGTCAGGAGTTACGCATTTTAACGGTAAATTAAGCAATGCAAGGGACACGGGCAGAAGAATAGACTTAATTTACTAGATTTAAGTAATTCTTCTAAAATATAGCAACCGCCAAGGCAGTTAGGACACGCATCTATTCTGAAAGCCTTGGAAACCAAGGCTTTTAAATAAGCTGACTCCTGATAGCTGAGTGCTGACCGCTATATATTATTTCCTGAGTCCTCGATGTTTATTTTCCCCATTGAATTGCGGAACCTATTGCTGGGGTTGACGCTATTGTTACAGATTCTCCTTGGATTACATTCGCGATCGCCTCTCGTAAATAATGCTTTTCGACTGCTGCTGGATCTTCAGGGCGATCGTCAATTGCACCACTGTAGCAGAGAATACCTTGGTTATTTAACAAAAACACCTCTGGGGTTTTCTCTGCTCCAAACGTTTGAGCAACATCCTGGTTAGTATCTCGTAAGTAAGGAAAATTTAGCTGCATTTGCTCCGCAAAAGTTTTCATCTTCTCCAAACTGTCGTCAGGATACTGATTAGCATTGATTCCAATCAAAGTAAAACCTTGATCTAAAAAATCAATTTGAATTTGCCTTAAGCGTTCTAAATACTGTCGCACAGTTGGGCAGTGATTACACATAAATATCACTCCCACAGCAAGATATTCTTTTAAGTATTGAGCTAAGTGGTGAACTTGGAGATCAATTCCAGGCAATTCAAAATCTGGGGCATACTTCATAACTAAAATATTTTCCGTAAACATGATTCGGGATATTTTGTACAATAATTTCTTGGCGCGGAAACCAGACTTTGCTGGCACAAAACTGGCACTACCATCCTTGTCTAACTTGTTGACATTTCTCTCAATAGAATTGGGAAGATTCTATCAAAGTGAATCTGATATATCCTGAAAGGACAGCGATAACTTTACATTCAGGTTACCAGACACACGCAGAAAGCTATGTCTAACGGCGTACTTGATCTTTAATTCTGACCGAAAATTAAAAACATATCTATGGCTCATGGCATCATCATTTAGCGTATCCGCCGACGACAGCACGACTACTAAAACTTGGATTTGGAAAGGATTTCCAATTTGCTACCAAACTCAAGGGAATACTGGGCAAGCAGTTGTACTAATACATGGGTTTGGAGCATCATTGGGACATTGGCGCAAAAATATCCCTGTACTTGCGGAAAATTGTCGCTGCTATGCAATTGACTTAATCGGATTTGGTGGGTCAGCTAAACCTACCCCTGGTATTGAAATTGATTACACCTTTGAAACTTGGGCGCAGCAAATAGCAGATTTTTGTGAAGAAGTTGTTGGTGGTGCAGCTTTTTTGGTTGGTAATTCTATTGGCTGTATTGTAGCTATGCAAGCAGCAGTAGATCATCCAGATCAGGCATTGGGGGTAGCAATGCTTAACTGTTCCCTACGGCTTCTACATGACCGCAAACGTGCAACTTTGCCTTGGTATCGTCGCTTTAGTGCGCCACTGCTACAACAATTGTTTACAGTTAAGTGGGTTGGACAGTTATTTTTTAACCAACTTGCTAAACCAAAGGTAGTGCGTAAAATTTTGTTACAAGCCTACAAGCACCCTGATGTTGTAACAGAAGAATTAATTGATTTAATTATGGCACCAGCTTCTGATATCGGTGCTGTGGAAGTATTTTTAGCTTTTACCCGCTATTCACAAGGGCCATTACCTGAAGACTTATTACCTGCATTACGCTGTCCAGCAATTATGTTATGGGGAACAGAAGACCCTTGGGAACCGATCGCGCTAGGGAAAGAGTTGGCTAAATTTCCCCAAGTCCAAAAGTTTATTCCCATAGAAGGTGTAGGTCATTGTCCCCAGGATGAAGCACCTGAGTTGGTTAATCCCGTGTTACAAGAGTGGATCAACTCACATAGTTGTTAAAACAATTTTTAAGCATTGTTATTATGCCTGATAACTGTTCATTGTTAATTGATAATTGTTAATTGTTAATTGATTGCTGCTTGTTTTTGTAGCCAGTCTAGACCTAATTTAATTGTCACGTCAGAATAAAGAGTGCCGGAAGTTTCTACACTCACATCCCCAAAGCCTAAAGAACTATAAACCTGTTTAGCTGAATCCTCATCTCCCTGCTGCGCTATGATTTGCGTCACGCTCAATGATTCAGGCAAACTTTTATCAATAGTAATTCTGCGATAACCTGCTTCCTCAAGTGTACTAACTAAAGATTGGACAGCCTGACTATCACCAGTAGTATCTTGAATTGTCACCCGTACTTTACTTGTATCAACTAATTCGCGATCGCTCGCTCCTTGGTCAAAGTACTTAGCCATCAGTGTTTTGATTCGACTGCGATTTGGCAACCAGTAACTAATGCGGTGATGACCGTTTCCATTCACTTCTCCAGGCAGCATCAACATTTGTACCTGTTTACGATCTGTCCGTATCCCAAAACCTGTTAATGCTGCCAGTTCTTCCACGCTTAAATTAGTGTCAATATGCGACTGAATTACAGCAAGAATTTTTGGTATGCGAGTCAAATTTGTAGGATTAAGGGTTTGCTCCATTAACGCACGCATCACCATTTGCTGTCGCTGAATTCGTCCAATATCGCCATTTTGGTCATAGCGAAAACGTAACATTTGCAGTGCTTGAGCGCCGTTAAGATGCTGTTTTCCTTGTTTAAGATTGATGTATAGGTGCTGAGAGTCATCTTGATACTTCATGTCTTGTGGGACATAAACGGTGACACCCCCCAAAGCGTCAATCAGTTTTTCTACTCCCTGAACGTTAATCCTGATATAGCGGTCAATGGCGACACCTTCAAGTAGGTTACTTACTTCTTTTGCTGCTACTGCTGGCCCACCGATGTCATTAGCTGCATTTATTTTTTGGACACCATGGCCATCTATGACTACGCGAGTATCTCTAGGAATGGAGAGAAAACTGATCTTTTTTTTCTCTGGATCAAACCGCAGTAGCAGCATTGTATCTGCTAGACCATCGAAAGAGTTAACCAGTGCGTGGTAACCTAAATTTTGCTTTCTTGAGGGAGGGTTCTTCAAATCTGAAGTGATTACCTTAATTCCCAAAATTAAGATATTTACCGGACGGGTTACTTCTGGCAGTTTCATATTACTGCGTGAGAAGCTATCCCCCTTACCAAATACTGCTTCTTCTTCAGCACTGAGTTTTTGCTGCATTAAGGGGGTACTGGCAAGGGATACTGCTAGCAGCGCACCCGCAGTTGCAGAAATCATTGCCACTCCGGTTAATCCCAACCCCAACCACAGCAAATGTATCTGCTTTGTTTTAGTAACTTTTTGATTATTTGGTTTGGCGATCGCCTTGAGAGCGCGTTTTTTAGGATTTTTTTGATCTGGCACTGACTTCCTCACACACAAAATGCCTCTTATTTGCTTTATTGGCGACTGTTCTTTAGGTTTCCCTAAAAACTGATCTCGGTTATACGGGTGTGGTCATAACTTGAGCTTTTGATGTTCAGTCTTCATTAGTAATTAGTCTGTGACCTATGACCAATGACCGCCAAAAAGCGCAATTTGTTACCGTGTGCAGTATAGCTTGATCAGCCTGTACAACAGCAAAGTAAGATTTAAAACTTCGAGCAACTCAGTTTTTGGCTTATTCGTATTATTCCCAAAAAGCTGATACCAATACGTCAACATTCGATTTAATTGCTGAATGCTTACCGTTGTAGAGACGTACTATGGTACGTCTCTACATTTATTGAGCGCAAAGGTCTATTGGCACTTATGATAGGTGTCGGCGAACTACTCGTTCAGCAAAACTACTGAACCCAGGCAAACGTACAGATTTACCTTGCCACAACTGCACCATCAATGATAAGCAAGCTATAAAATAGCCAGAGGTGAGCAGGCTATTAATAATTAATAGGCGTAGTGTTAATATTTCTGAAACTTGCGCTCCAGTGCCTAATAAGGTGTATGCAGACAACCAGGCGATCGCTAATGTTACTGCTAAACGACTGACTGCCAGTTGTTCTTTATTGCCTTCACGTCGATACAATGTCCACAAAGCTGGGAAAAACCCGATTACAGGCACAAGATATAGAAACAACTGTAAACGATTAATGTATTGATTTTCTAATGGGTCAATTTTGTTCATTTTTATTAGTGTTAAACTTTTTTATCAATTAACAATTATCAATTAACAGCCTCCATGTTAAGTTTCTTTACAGCCATCGGTTTAGTTATTGGTTAACATTTAACTGAATAGCCTTTTTGAGTTTTTCCTTATTAATTTCAATTTCGGGCTGATTAATATTTTCTGTCACTCGGTAATAGATGACATTACTATTATATAAATTATTAATCATGTCTAATTGAGCATCAAGTATTTTGGGATGTTTTTGATACCAAGATGCGATCGCTTCGGACAGTTTTTCGATGTCGTCAGGTATGGGAGAAATTAATTGAGCTAGGTCAGAACGGTCTTGGGAAGAAAAGAGCGATCGCTTATTGCTTAACAATTCAATAAATGCTTCGAGGTTTTGTTGATCAAATGACATTACTTTTACCCTATTATTTTTGGCATCAATCAGTACACTGCTTGTAAAAACCAATTATTACATCTGTGTGTATCTGTGTAGCCTGCGGCAACGCTGCGCGTATATCTGTCTTCCCCTGCGGGAAGGCTACGCCTACATCTGTGGTTAATTAACCAATCTTTACTTATTTTTAACTGGGACACTCCACCAAGCTAAAGCATAGGGTTGAGTATCATCATTAACTTGTTGACGAAACTGAACGCGAATTTTATAGCGACCATTAGCCGGAATTTCATGGAAGATGTGTTCTACACTATCAACATCGCTTTGGGATGACCAAATACTTTTGCTAGTATCATTATCTTCTGCACGCATCAGATAAATATCAAGGTTATTTAAACCGCGATCGCTAAAACCTTCTCCAATATCGTACTGACCATTTTTATTGGTATCCTTCAACTCTACCTTACGATCCCAAGCCAGGGTAATTGAGACAAAACTACCTTGTTGTAAAGGTTGCTCTAACACATAATCTTGATAATTAGATGCCTTTAAACTGCTGTAATCCCAAGCAATCGGAGCTACCCCTTTATTGTCAACCATTGGGGAGGTTGCAGACCACTTACCAGAGCTAAATTGTTGGTAAGCTCGAAAAACATTTAACTGTCCAGCGCCCATTTGATAATGTAGTGGTATTTTTGGGTCTTTATAAGCATCCGAATCTAACCAATTACTATTATTTTTAGCCAAAATAGTGCGGCTCATTCCTAGTCGCAAACCATCGCCAGCATCTTTAATTTTTTCTGCCGAATTAAGCAACACAGCTTTCATCACTTCATGGCGACGAGCATCTGTACTCCAGCGTGGCTGACGCGATTTCAACTGTAAGTCAGCAAATTCTTGTAGCAAAGCCACAGACCCTGTAACATGAGGTGCAGCAAAACTTGTGCCACTGACACGAGTAACTTTACCCTTCAAATCATATAAGTTCAGATTAGCTCCAGGGGCAACTAAACTAATAGAGCGCCTACCACCAACATTAATTTCACGATCAAGTAAGGGTCTAGCGACCCCAATCGGTGTATCACTTAAATTAGGAAAATCTACTTTAGTAAACAAACTATCCCGACGAGTCGTATAGGCAACATTCACAGCATTGAAGTTGTCAGTAGGGATAGGAATACCACCTTTACCTTGATTACCAGCAACTGCATAAAGCACATCATGAATTCGTGCTGACCAATCAACGCATTGTGTCAGTAAAGAATTACCATCTAAAACCGCTTTACGTTTAGTATCTGTATCTAGTGGTTCACCAAAACTAAAGTTAATTGCCCGCAAATCTCCGCCATTTTGTTGTGCTACGTACTGCGTGGCTAAACATTCTTCTGCTTGACCACTGGTTTTAGGTGAACCAACAGCAGAAGAATACAAAAGTGCCTTTGGTGATACGCCAGGTATTGCTTTGTCATTACTAATCATCACCCCTGCTACCATTGAGGCATGACCATCAACTTCTGAGTTTGATTTGGCTGGAGCATCACGATAAAAGACTCGTGCCAGTGATAACCACAGATTAGGAGAAGCTGTCTTGTCTAAACCAAAATATCCAGGGCGACCGATTTCTACTTGACCAATGGCAATTTTACGACCTGTCAAGTTATAGGGAGCAGCTTGTAGCTTGAGCGCGTCAATTCCGGCTGATCCTAATGAATTTGGTAAAGCTAAAGCTGGTGTCGTTAAGGATAAGGCAGCCAAAGCGTAGAAAATGGAATTTAATTTTTTTGTAATAACTTGCTGCGCCAAGGAAGTTACTCCACAACTATTTTTAATAGTTTAACGGTGGAATCAGCAATGCAGGGAGCAGGGGGAGAAGAGCATCCGTAAGTAGTAACTCAAGAGCGAAAATTGTTGATTTAAAGCAGTTTGCATCTAAATTTACCCCTCCCCAACCCTCCCCTTAACAAGGGGAGGGAGCAAGAAGCTTTGTTTAATTTTTTCTGCACTTTCTTTATATTTTGTTAAATTTGTTAAACTTATTACCAAAGCAGGACGCAAAAAGGATTATTAGCCATGACCCAAACCCCATCCCAAAAGCCCATTGTGATTGCTCCTTCAATCCTATCAGCAGACTTTAGCAAGCTGGGAGAGGAAATTCGAGCAATTGATGCTGCTGGCGCTGATTGGATTCACGTTGATGTAATGGATGGTCGGTTTGTCCCTAATATCACAATTGGCCCCCTGATTGTCGATGCCATCCGCCCTGTTACCAAAAAACCTTTGGATGTCCACTTAATGATTGTGGAACCAGAAAAGTATGTGGAAGATTTTGCGAAAGCGGGTGCAGATATTATCTCAGTTCATGCTGAACATAATGCTTCTCCTCACTTGCACCGCACTCTTTGCCAAATTAAGGAACTAGGTAAGCAAGCTGGCGTTGTTCTCAATCCTTCTACTCCTTTGGAGTTGATTGAGTATGTGATTGAAGTTTGCGATTTGGTATTAATTATGAGCGTTAACCCTGGGTTTGGGGGTCAAAGCTTTATTCCTACGGTGCTACCAAAAATTCGCAAGTTGCGTCAGATGTGTGATGAGCGTGGACTTGATCCTTGGATTGAGGTAGATGGCGGTTTGAAGGCTAATAATACTTGGCAAGTTTTGGAAGCGGGAGCGAATGCGATTGTAGCTGGTTCCGCAGTTTTCAATGCTAAGGATTATGCTGAGGCAATTACTAATATTCGTAACAGTAAGCGTCCAGCACCTGAATTAGCAACTGTTTAAGCTTTTAGCGATTAGCTAGTGGTTAAGCGTTTTAAATAGCAATTAAAAAAGGTGATCCAGATTGGATCACCTTTTTTTAATCAATTATGCAGGGTTAATTATTTTTATCCCTTACGGCTACCTAACCATCTCGCTGCGGCAATTCCAAATACGGCTGCGACTAGGGGATGGCTAACAAATTTGAGGATTGCAGGTTTATCGGCTAATACATCGCGGAAGAGATCGGGATGGTTGTGATAAGCAAAGGAAGCTAATTTACTGACATCATCTGCACTCATCCGGTTAGCATGATGAGTTGAGAGTGATAAACTTTGCTCTAAGGAGCGATCGCTGATTCCTCTTTCACCCAACCGCTTTAAGAATTCTTTGGCTACATCATCGCGGTCGTGTGGTTTAATTTGTGCGATCGCTTTTTGTAATTCTGGCTCCATCTGAGCAGAGGAAATATTATCGTGATGGAGATTCTTGCCAAATAATTGTATGCGTTCATCCCGTGATGAGCGTTGAGCAAAGTCATCAAAATCTTGGTACTCAACTGCTGGATCACCTGGTGCATCTGACAAAGATTCGGTATTACCTCCAGCCAGATTACTCATGATTTCACGTTTATATTGGTCGCTGCTACTCATTTTTCTTATTCTCCGGTACTCAAAAAATTAGTTAAAATTCAGATGGGAAAAATTAGTGATGCAAATTCTGCTTAATTTGCTGGTAAATGCTAACCTGATTGCTAAATAAAAGGAAACTAAGCGCCTTGATAGTTAACTTGATTTGACTGAGCATCATATTTAGCTGTCAAAATCAACTTCTTATCTGGTGCATACATTAAAACGCTTAAATCTTGGTTGGGGAAATTCTTATGGAATCCTTGTACCAAAGATTTTGCTAATGTTTGCACTTCGTTAGGGCGAACTTGAGGCGTAATTACAACTCCTAATTTGTTGTTATCACGCACGTAAGCGTCCTTAACTAAACCTTTAGCAGTTTGTACAACCCAATTACCAAAATCTTGACCTGCTGCGGTACTACCGCGTTCTAGAGTTTGATAACTTGTACCACTACTAACACTAGGTAAAACAGGAGTTGCTTTAGTTTGGGTAGCTCCACCACAGGCTGTTGTGATTGTGAGAACTAATACCAAGACTAAAGCTGTTAATAATTTACGACTTTGTTGAACTAAACCCATGTTGTGATCCTCAAAAGAGCTAGATTAATAAGAATTTGGTTTTCTGTTATAGAAAATTGCAATAAATTGCATAAAAATAGAGGCTATAGATAGCCGTAAAGCTATTTAGCCTCTGCCTAATTACTTAGGCTTAGTCAAGTGCTTTCTTAATGTTATCTTTGATATCTTCGCCAGCGTTACGCAGGGTAGCTTCACCTTGTTTGGCTTGTCCTTCAGCTTGATGTTGAGGATCGCCTGTTACGTTACCCATTGCTTCTTGGGCTTTTCCTTCAATGTTTTTAGCGGCTGCTTTTGCTTTATCTTCGAGACTCATTATGATTTTTCCTATTTATAGATAATGTTAAATTTGAAGACGTTGGTAAAGAGTGATTAACTCTCTTCACTCAACTGTATCCAATGTAACCAAATATCTGTTTATAGCCTTCTGTCGGTAGATATATTAAATATTTATCTATTTATTTCTATTTATATATGCTTAAAGGTTTAAAAATCTCGTTAAGTAAAATTAAGAGACGCTGCCTACAGTTAAATATAGATAGTTAAATATCTAATGTAAAATTAAAAAACCCGACTTAAGATAAATCGGGGTGATAAAAAGCTTATTATTAGTGGTTTTATTAATCTAAATAACCTAGCATTTCATCAAGATCGTTACTTCTGTTTGATGCAATTGGGCGACCTCCGTACCCTAAATGAGTCTGATCAGCATCAAAATTACTACTAAAAACGGGACGATTATCTATCCAAGAAACAATCTGTGCAGTTTTTTGATTACTACCAATTGGACGCATTCCCGACATATTAACTGTATCGTGAATTACCAGGCTACTTGCATCAATCGGACGGTTATTAGGTAGACGATTTGATTCAATAAGCTGCATTGTCCCTGTATTTGTCGTACTTTCTGAGGCTTCTAGCTTAATTGGCAAATTATTAACTGGGGCTGCGCTTTCCATTTTTGTAATCTTCTCCTGATTAGTTTCGTCAATATTGATGCTCAATTCTATAGCATTGGTAATGTTTATTAACTTATCCTTTTGAAGAGTTAACTAAAAAAAGCCAATGACTATATAAATTGCCAACAGCGAATTTCTGCTATATCTAGTTTAACCTAAATAAATCTTAATAAAAATAGAGTTAATTTAATTACGTATATTAAAATAGAAATACGGGAATCCGCTACTTGAGAGTTTGGTAAATTAGAAAGCAAGATGAGTTGTAGCTGATTAGTATAGAGAGGAGTTATCTAGGTGTTGGCACTCATTGCGCCTGGAAGCTTAAACCCCATTTCTGGTATTGGGGAAGTAATTAAAAATTATTGTATTCAAAATCTGCAATTTAATGACGCAATTTCGTCTGCAAGCTCCATTTCAACCTACAGGCGATCAACCACAGGCGATCGCACAACTTACCTCTTATCTCCAAGCAGGTAATCGTTTTCAAACTTTGCTGGGCGCGACGGGTACGGGAAAAACCTTTTCCATCGCTGCTGTAATTGAAAAAATTGGTAAGCCAACGCTGGTTTTAGCCCACAATAAAACCTTAGCAGCACAGCTTTGTAATGAGTTGCGCGAATTCTTCCCTAACAATGCGGTTGAATACTTTGTTAGTTACTACGACTACTATCAGCCAGAAGCTTATATTCCAACTACGGATACATATATAGAGAAAACCGCCTCAATTAATGAAGAAATAGATATGCTGCGACATTCAGCGACGCGATCGCTGTTTGAACGCCAAGATGTGATTGTTGTAGCATCAATTAGCTGTATCTACGGTTTAGGTATGCCCTCAGAATACCTAAAAGCGTCCATTCCGTTTCGAGTAGGAATGGAAGTTGATCAACGTGCATTGCTGCGAGATTTAGCCAATGTGCAATACTCCCGCAATGATATAGACCTTGGTAGAGGGCGTTTTCGAGTGCGGGGGGATGTTTTAGAAATTGGCCCTGCTTATGAAGATAGAATTATCCGAGTAGAATTTTTTGGCGATGAAATAGACGCAATTCGCTATGTTGATCCAGTCACAGGGGAAATTCTTCAAAGCTTGGAGGCGTTAAATGTTTATCCTGCGCGTCACTTTGTCACTCCAGACGATCGCTTGGAGGAAGCTTGCAATGCAATTGAAGCAGAACTTAAGCAGAGGATTTTAGAACTAGAAAGTGCTGGTAAACTTTTGGAGGCGCAACGGATAGATCAGCGTACTCGCTATGACTTAGAGTTATTGCGCGAGGTGGGTTATTGCAATGGGGTAGAAAATTATTCTCGTCATTTAGCTGGAAGACTTCCAGGTGAAACGCCAGAATGTTTGATTGATTATTTTCCTAAAGATTGGTTGCTAGTTGTAGATGAATCCCACGTTTCTATACCACAACTTCGGGGAATGTATAACGGCGATCAATCGCGCAAGCGGGTATTAATTGAGCATGGTTTCCGCTTACCGAGTGCTGCTGATAACCGCCCGTTAAAAGCTGAGGAGTTTTGGGAGAAAGCAAATCAGGCGATTTTTGTCTCTGCAACGCCTGGAAATTGGGAAATTGAAATATCAGAAGGAAGGGTTGCAGAACAGGTAATTCGTCCTACTGGTGTGCTTGATCCAGAAATATTTGTGCGTCCGACGGAAGGACAAATTGATGATCTTTTGAGTGAAATTCAAGAACGCGTTGCACTTCATGAACGGGTATTGATTACCACTTTAACTAAGCGGATGGCGGAAGATCTCACGGAATATTTACAGGATCGTGGGGTGCAGGTGCGGTATCTACACTCAGAAATTCAATCTATTGAACGCATTGAGATTATGCAAGATTTGCGTGATGGTAAGTTTGATGTGTTAATTGGGGTTAACTTGTTGCGGGAGGGGTTGGATTTACCAGAGGTATCTTTGGTAGCGATTTTAGATGCGGATAAAGAAGGGTTCTTGCGTGCAGAGCGATCGCTAATTCAAACTATTGGTAGGGCGGCGCGTCATGTGCGCGGACAAGCTATCTTATATGCTGATAATTTAACCGATAGCATGGTCAAAGCAATTGACGAAACCGATCGCCGTCGGGGGATTCAGTTTGCATACAACAAAATGCACAATATTACACCGCAATCAATTGCTAAGAAATCTGGTAATTCAATTCTGGCGTTTTTAGATGTGTCGCGCCGATTGAATTCCCAACAGTTAGAAACTGTTTATGAGCAAGCAGATGATCTATCGTTAGAGCAAATTCCTCAGTTAATTACGCAGTTAGAAGCGCAGATGAAGGATGCAGCGAAGAAGTTAGAGTTTGAGGAGGCGGCAAAATTGCGCGATCGCATTAAGCATTTGCGAGATAAGATGCTGGGGCGTTAATTGATAGTTGTTAGCACCGTCAGCTAACGTATTAGCCCACCCCCCAGCCCCCTCCCCTGATTAAGGGGAGGGGGGGTTTTACTTTCGTTATTAGGTTCAACCTAGCAACAATATTTTAGAGGCTTTACCTCTTTATTTTTAATAAATAAAGAGTTCATACATTGATATTAGAGCGGTTATCTAGTAGTAATCTTCTATAAATGCCCCCACCAGGGATTAATTGGTTTTAGTATATAATTTTTCCTTGAAATAGTGATAGCAACAGTAGCAAGTATAAAAATGCCTTAAAGCCTTGCAATAGCTAACGCTGGTATTGGTTAGTTATCGGATTTTAACCTTTTTGCATACACCTCAAGCTAGATGTTGCTGTATTTTTATCAAGCGAATATGGTTAGGAAATTCATTTTAAACCTTCAGTTATGAATACTGCAGGAAAAATCACTTTTAAGAGGAGCAAAACGATGAATGAGCAACGTGAAAGCGCGATGAATGAAGTTAAGAAACCTTCGAGCCAATTTATTCTCAGTACATCAATAGGAGTTATTACAATCATTCTGGTTGCTGTAACTTACTATTACGGGCTGATTCAGTAAATAGTTTTAAAATAATCAATTTTTTGATGCTTCCTTTTTAGGGAGCATCAATTTTAGTATCTTTATTGCCTTTTAATAGATTTTATACAAATAATGATATCAAATTCGGCCGGTTAACCATAACATGCGTAGGGCGGGTTGACAGATAAAATTTGCTACTGATAACAATAGAGTGCTAAAATCGCATTAATTAGGTTATTAGTCTTAGCTTTAAATAACCATGTTACTAGAAGATTACTTTAATTTTTTGGCTGCTGATGACATTCGGCTCAAAGGTACAAGAATCGGGATTGAAACAATTTTGTTTGACCACATATTTCGTGCAAAAACTCCTGAAGAGATTGCTCAAACCTACCCTTCACTAACCTTAGAACAGGTATATGCAACTATTTTGTACTACTTGCACAACAAGCCAGTTGTTGAAGCTTACATAACTGATTGGTTAGAATGGGGTGATAAGATGCGAGCAGAGCAACAGCGTAATCCTCACCCAATTGTAGAAAGACTGCGAAAATTGAAAGCACAAAAACTGGCAAATTCAAAGGATAATGCTCAAGTATCTTATTGATGAAAATGTAGATCCCACTTATACCAATCAACTGCGGCGTGCTAACCCAGATTTATTAGTAATAGCTGTTGGGGATATCATAGCTCCGCCCAAAGGAACTTTAGATCCAGAAATTCTGCTTTGGTGTGAAAAGCAATGCTGCATTTTAGTGACTAATAACCGCAAGTCTATGCCAGTTCATCTAGCAGATCACATCGCTTTAAAACATCATGTGCCTGGTATTTTTATTCTCAGCCCCAAGTTAAGTATTGGGGAAAATCTTGAGCAGTTAATTTTAATCGCTGAAGGTTCATTTGAAGATGAGTATCAAGATAGAATTGAATTTTTGCCTCTATTTTGAGAAAATTGTCTTTGCTAAACTGATATTGAGCTTCAAAAAAATGTCGGTTGATTTTGTTAGTAATGCAAGTGCGATCGCATGGCGTGTTAGTAAATGCGATCGCCCTTACACATTCACAAGATAAATTACTAACTGTAGAATGACCAGATGCCATTAATCCTGTCTTATTTAAGAACACCAACGCGCGAAAGAGGCCAGAATATCTTTGTGGCTTTACCAATAATCTTTTCCCTAGGAACGAAGCCCCAGTAATGGCTATCGTAGCTATTGTTGCGGTTATCACCTAGCACTAAGTAAGAGTTGGTAGGGACTGTCACAGGCCCCCAGGTATACTGTGGCTCCTCTTGAATATAGTTCTCTTGTAAAGCTTGCTCGTTGATATAAACTCGTCCACCTTTAACTTCTACCTTGTCTCCTGGTATACCAATGATCCGCTTGATAAAGGCATCATGAAAATTTTGCTTTTCTAGTACTTCTGTAGGACGAAACACCACAATATCTCCTCGTTGTGGAAGTTGGAAGTGGTAACTCCACTTGTCGATTATCAAGCGATCGTTTATTTGTAACGTTGGCATCATTGAGGCGGCTGGAATATAACGAGATTCCGCTATAAATGTCCTTAGAGAAAACGCAGTAACAGCATTTAGCAAAGGAAATATTAATAAAAGTACACCGATAACTTTGATATTTTTTTGAGATTTTTCTCTTCTAACTGGCGCTCCTCTATAGGCATAATAAGCTGCCAAAGGTCTAATAATTAAACCCAAAAAAGGTACTAGAGAAAATATGAGTAAAAACACTCCTTTAAGCCACTTTCCAATATAAGCATGACCAATTCCTGGTAAGATTTGTGACAAAAACACAGCCAACCAAGGATCTTTACTTTGTTTTCTCAAATTTTCAAAGCTAGCGGTGTTGGCTTTACTCGCGCATCGGTAAGCATCAAAGAGGCTTAAAATTAAAACAAATAGAGTAGCAACTAATAAAGTTGCACCAAAAATTATATTACCCGTTGGGCTAATTGCTAACCATCCTCCTAAAAACGTTAACAAAATATAACTGAGCTATTTTTTATAGTACAAGTTTAGGTTGGGAATAAATTTTTTTGATCTTAATATATTTATATTTTTTATCGCTGTTTCAAAAACATAAATTATTAAGATTACATTTATTACCCTAATGGAATTATTCAACCCAATCTATAATGTAATTATTAAAACAGGCAGAAATTATCAGCCGATGAATACTTTTACCATTGCTATCCCTAAAATTACCCCAGAGCAATTTTTAGAAATCTGCCAAGCTAATCAAGACTTGCGCCTAGAATTAACTGCTAGTGGAGACGTGATTATTATGCCCCCAACTCATCCTTGGACTGGTCAACAAAACTTTGGTTTAATTACTCAACTTGGAATTTGGGTTGAGCGTACAGGATTAGGGATAGGTTTTGACTCCTCTACAGGTTTTACTCTTCCTAATGGTGCTGTACGTTCTCCTGATGCTAGTTGGATTGATACTCAACGTTGGGATAGTTTAACTGAAAAACAACAGCAATCAGAATTTTCTCCGATAGCTCCTGATTTTGTGATTGAATTACGCTCCTTGAGTGATTCAATTAAAACCTTGCGCGAAAAAATGCAGGAATATATTGATAATGGTGTGCGTTTAGCTTGGTTAATTGATCCGCAAACTAAACAAGTAGAGATTTATCGCCAAAGACAGCAAGTAGATATCTTAAATTCTCCTGATATTGTATCCGGTGAAGATGTGTTACCTGAATTTGTCTTAAATTTAAATAAAATTTGGTAAAAGGTAGTGCTACGGATGCGATCGCGCTTAAACACACGCTACGCGAACTGACAAGTTACGATCATGGCGATGTCTACGACGGGCTACGCCTACGCACATTGCATTATCCTAATAAACGCTCTAGTTTCTTGTATACCTCATCATCATTACGTTTACCGACTAAAATCACTTCAACTAAATCTTCATCAGCGTTAAATCGGTAAACAATTCGATATTCTCCACTATCCACACGATAATAATTAGGATATCCCTTTAATTCCTTACTATCAGCAGGTAAAGGATTTACATTCAAAGCTAAAACTTTTTTAGCAATTTGAGCAGCAATTTTCGGCTGCAAACCTTGCAGAAAATCTAAAACTGATTGTAAACCGTCAAGCTTCGCCATTTGCTATCTGCTTGAGGGCTGATGTAAACTTTTCTACTCCCACCATCTGAGACTGATTCAAAGCTTTTTCGGCTTCCTGAGATAAAAGTTGATCTTCTAATTCTGCAAGCTTTTCCATTAATTGTTGATAAGCTTTAGCCGACATAATCACATGACTAGGACGTGATTGTTTTGTCAGTAACACAGGCTCAACAGCAGCTTTGTCAAAGACTTCACCGTGTTTGTTACGTGCATCAGTTAAGCTGTAATGTTGCATTTCATTTCTGATATTTGACTATAATAGCCATTTTATACAAATTGTACATTAATTATTAAACAATTGCCACAAAATATTTAGGGTAAGCTGTCGTGCATTTAAATAAAACTGTTGATTATTATCAAGTGCTTGTAGTGAAAAAGTAGAAGTTATACATCTTATACATTAAGTTATACATTTCGCAAACGCGATCGCAAACACCCCTATCCCATACTGATATATATACAAAGCGTTAAACAGCCAGCTATCAGCCAGAAAAATCAATGTGTGTACTTTTATTGCAAAATTAAGCATTTAACTCTTGACCTTAAGCTTGTTAATGCTTAAAGGCAAACCACGCAACGTTACCTTTGACGACAGCAAAGTTGGATGCTGATCTTTTATAACAACTAATTATACTTAAGCTTAAATATTACTTTTTTATGTCAAAACATCAGATCAAGCCAATGAATTTACAAGCTATTCTTTGGTCTAAAAGCAATAGTTATACGTTGAGCGAAGAAAATTATAATAAAATTATTGATTGGTGGGATTGTTTAGAAAAAAAAACCGTAGTTTGGGATGTTTTTAGTGGCTTTGAAAAGAAACCTATTCTTAGAGATGTATTAGTAATTGAAAGTACTTTTGTAGATAATTTCACTTTTTGCTGGCGTAAGCAAGGTTTTAACCATTGGAATACTCTTACCCCACAACATTTGGCGCTAGATTATTCCCATGAACAATTAAGTATTATTCCAACTAGCAAAAACTGGTTTTTATATAATTACAAAATTACAATATTATATTAATTCACCACTTTTTTATTGGCTATCCCGTATTTGGGGTGATAAATAAATCTTACTGTAGGGGCGGGTTTACCTATCTTTAGGTATCCTACAAAAATATATCTTAAACCCGCCCAAAAGCGAAAAGCTGATTGTTTCATGTTTCAAGCAACCCGTCGCCGTTTAGCACTTTGGTACACAACAATTACTGCTGTACTATTGCTATTTTTTGCCAGTGGTGTTTATCTATATGTTCGCAACACCTTAATTGAGCGTGTTGATGATACCCTCAATCATGTAGTTGAAGTAGTAACGCGATCGCTCATCATTGAACCAGTTGAAACTACACCTGGAGAATTGCACGTTAATATCGAATCCAGTTTTCGAGACAATACCGACACCGTAGAAGACGACCATATCGACCTAGAGTGGTTTAGTCCCACCGGAAAATTACTTTGGTCTACCTTATCAGAACCCCTGAATATTGCCATTTATCCTAACCGTACTGGCGAAACCGTTTATGTTTCTCCAGATCATTTACTACGACAAGTAACAGAAAGAGTAGAAATTGGTCGTCACGTGATGGGATATTTGCGCGTTAGTCATCCTTGGTTTGAAGTTACAAAACCTAGCCGCCAATTAATAGTCGATCTCAGTATTGGGATTGTAATTATGTTAATTTCTGTTGCTGCTATTGGTTGGTTTCTTTCTGGGTTAGCAATAGAACCAGTACGAGAATCTTATCAGCGCCTCAAGCAATTTACTGCTGATGCTTCCCACGAACTGAGAAGTCCTATTGCGATGATTCAAACTAATGTGCAAGTAGCACTAGCAGATCCCGAACCCATACCCCAGCATTATCACCAGCAATTGCAAATTGTAGAAAGATTAACTCGCAGGTTAGGGCGTTTAGTAGATGATTTACTATTTCTAGCGAGACAGGATAGTGGGATAGTCCAACCGCATTTTGTCTCAGTTCCACTAGATGCCTTATTGATGGATGTAATCGAAGAACAACAGCTTATTGCAGCATCAAAAAATATTATTTTATCACTAGACATTATTGAGCCAGTTATTAATACCACGGCTGACACAGCAGAGGACATATTTACCCTGCAAGGCGACTGGGATCAGTTAGCGCGTTTGTTCACAAATCTTGTGAGTAATGCAGTGCAATACACACCAGCAGGAGGAAAAGTTGGGGTAAAGTTGCAACAAATTGGTAGGAATAACCATTTCCAACTGCAAGTGAAAGTGAGTGATACAGGGATTGGGATTCCAGAAAATGCTTTACCTGAGATATTCCACCGCTTTTATCGTGTAGATTCTTCTCGTACTCATAGTAAAGTAGCGGGTTCAGGGTTAGGATTAGCGATCGCGGCTGCAATTGTTGAGCATCATCAAGGTCAAATTCAGATCGATAGCAAGCTTCATCAAGGTACTACCGTAACCGTTACCTTGCGATAGCGCAAGCGCTGACTTGTCAGTTCGCTACGCGACGACAAGAGGAGTATCGCGCCACCAACCAATATCCCTTTGAAATACTCCTAATTACAGATGTATTCCTTTAATTATACTTTCAAATTTATTAAATGCTTCCTGTGACAGATGCAGACAGTAGATTACAAATATTAACGTCTAAAGCAGGCTGAAACTTAAGGGTTTGACCACTGTTTAAATAAGTAGCTTAAAATCAAATTTTTGATTTGCTTTATATTCATAGCAATCAATTGATTTATACCTCGATAGTGGTCATGATTGCACAGCCTTGATCATCATATTAGAAAAATTGAGAAGAGTTCTATGCCAATTTATTTACGAGAAGATGTTGCTTACATCCTGCTGAAAAAAATCAGTGAAGGCGATAACCAAGGACAGCACGAAGTTAAATTTACCGAAGCAGACTTAGCGGGTCGAGATCTTAGCCCTAGCGATCTTTTGGGGCATTTAGATTATTTAAATCAAAAGCAGTATATCAACGCAGAATTTACTGGCAATGCTTATGGAAATCAGGAAGATACTCCTGATGCAGCTAATCCAAAAGAATTTGATTTTAGAATTGCCAATACCTATGCTTCCGCAGATGGCCCCTTGCCTCATCTAATTACTTTTAAAAGCGCAGAATTAACTGAAAAAGGTCGTAAAATGCTAGAGAAGATGGAGGCAAATCCTCCTCAAGCTCTACGCGAAGGCCCCTCCCTTCCTATTGCCGAGAAAGATATGCCTTTCCTTGAGAAAGTCATGCTCAGAGGCAATCTTACCGATCTTTTTGATGCCAGAGATATTAGTGAAGTCGTGTTCCGTACAATGCGTGACATGATGACAAATGAAGCAGCAGATCGGGTAACGAGCGAACTCCATGATGAAATGGAGCCTAGTGAAGATAAGGCTTTACAAAACGAGATTGCCGATCTTTGGAAAGATACAAATCCCATCGTTCATTTCCTCAGCCGGATTCGTCCACCTTTAATCATCAAATCTGATACATTTTTGTTCCGCATTGAACAAGAAGCTGGTTTACCACCTGGAACAAATGTAGAATTTGTGGTAAAAGCAGTATTTACAGCCACTAAAGACGAATTATCTGAAGAACGAATTAAAGAAATCTCCGGCTTCTTACCTGATAAAATCAAGGAACTTTGGGAACAAGCTTAAGATTCCGCCATTAATCAAAGATTCATCAATAAAATTCGTTCTGGCGCTTTTGTCAGAGCGAATTTTATTATTGTTAGTTATGGAGCAAACTTTTTATGTCACTTGAACGTCACATTATAACGTATCTCTGATAATATATAACGCTTGATGCAGGCATGGGGAGAGCGAATATGGCTCAAATTAGTCAACTATTCAAAAACAAGGTGGAGTTAGTTGCATATATGTTGGGCAGCCTGCTGTTGGCATTACCTGCGATCGCCCAAGTTAACACTAACCAAACCAATTTTTCAGAAAATCTCTCAAATAGCCAAGTAATTTTGCCCGCGCTGCCTTGTCCTGTTTATTCACCGCCACCAGCGATTAATACAGCCGTTCCAGGTAGTAAACCAATTCCGCCACAAGCGATCGCTATATCCGTTCCAGTTATTAATCAGACTCCGCCAGCGATTAAGCCGCCGTCATCACTTCCCCCTTGCCCAATTCCTAAACCACCTGCGGGTACGGAAAGGATCTTGCCATTTCTCCCAATTACTGCCGCTAACCCATCTCTAGATTTTTCTCCAACGTGGCAAAATAACACCGCACAGATCCCTCAAGCAAATCAAAATATAGATACATCCTGGCAAAATAACACTACAGCGATTCCCCAAGCAGATCAAAATATAGATACATCCTGGCAGAATAATCCCACTGAGATCCCAGCAGCACCTCCAAGTATTGGTACACCCTGGGAAAGTACTCGCAGCATACCGCCAGCACCTCAACCTAATAATCGCCTATCTACACCATTTCCCCAGCAAGATTTAGAAGTACCAGCAGGTGTAGAACTTCCCTGGACAGCAACTCGTAATCTACCCCCCTCAACTTCTAGGGGTGATGCTTCTTATCCAGCACCAGAGCAATTAGAAACCCCAGTTGCCAAAGTTCTACCACTCAATGGCATAGTCAAGGTCAATATTGTAAATACAACTAATGCGGCGATCGCTTATCAGGTACTTGGGGATACTAATGATCGCATATTACAAGGTCGCGCGAATGTGACCTTAGCCAACCTACGCACACCCGTAAACATCATATTTGAACGCAAAGATGGTGGGCTAATTATGGTTACTCCCCAAGCTAACTCAGAACCTGGAATGTTGACCGTGACATTAAAAGAGACATCGAATCTCGACTTGGATCGCAAAGCCATGACGATTAATCCCACTGGAGGCGTGTTTCTTAACTAAGCGGTTATAGTACTTGGAGTAAAAATTAGGGAGGAGAGAGGAGAGAAGAGGGACACCGAGACTCAAGAAATTTCTTTAACTGGTCACTGTTCCCTGTTGTAATTAGTTCATTGAGAACAGGGAAATATTGCAGGGGTTGTTAAAATAATTTGGATTTACTAATCTATCAGCCTAAAGTTACAAGCTATCAGCTTTCAATTATGCTTCAAGCATTATGAGCCAATTAAAGCTGAATGCTAAAAGCTTAATGCTGAAAGCTTTCATACACTGATCTTCTCACGAGTGACGAACCCCTATGCCTCGCCGTAACGACCTCCACAAAATCCTGCTACTGGGTTCTGGGCCAATTGTAATTGGACAAGGCTGCGAATTTGACTATTCCGGTACTCAAGCTTGTAAAGCCCTTCGAGAAGAAGGATATGAGGTAGTGCTGGTCAATTCTAACCCAGCAACAATTATGACCGATCCGGAAACCGCCGATCGCACATATATAGAACCACTAACGCCGGAATTGGTGGAAAAGGTAATTGCCAAAGAACGACCAGATGCACTACTCCCAACAATGGGGGGTCAAACTGCTTTAAATATTGCTGTCTCTTTAGCAAAAAATCGTGTGCTGGAGAAGTACGGCGTTGAGTTAATTGGGGCAAAACTACCAGCAATTGAGAAAGCCGAAGATCGCCTACTATTTAAAGAAGCAATGGAACGGATTGGCGTGGACGTATGCCCATCTGGAATTGCTCATAATTTGGATGAAGCAAAAGCGATCGCTCATCAAATTGGTAGTTATCCGTTGATTATTCGCCCTGCTTTTACTTTAGGTGGTGCGGGTGGCGGTATTGCTTACAACCAAGAAGAATATGAAGAAATGGCGCAAGCTGGTGTTGATGCCTCGCCAGTCGATCAAATTTTGGTTGAACAATCTTTATTGGGTTGGAAAGAATACGAACTAGAAGTAATGCGAGATTTGGCAGATAACGTGGTAATTATCTGCTCAATTGAAAATATCGATCCGATGGGGATTCATACGGGTGATTCGATTACCGTCGCCCCAGCCCAAACGTTGACAGATAAGGAATATCAACGTTTACGGGATGCGTCGATTAAGATTATCCGCGAGATTGGTGTAGAAACAGGTGGTTCTAATATTCAGTTTGCAGTAAATCCCCTCAACGGCGATTTTATTGTGATTGAAATGAACCCCCGCGTTAGCCGTAGTTCAGCTTTAGCGTCTAAAGCAACTGGTTTCCCAATCGCCAAGTTTGCTGCTAAGTTAGCGGTGGGTTATACGTTAGATGAAATTCCTAACGATATTACTAAGAAAACTCCTGCTTCCTTTGAGCCAACTATTGATTATGTAGTAACTAAAATTCCGAGATTTGCCTTTGAAAAGTTCCCTGGTTCTCAACCAACGTTAACAACACAGATGAAGTCGGTAGGAGAAGCAATGGCAATTGGACGGACGTTCCAAGAGTCATTCCAAAAGGCGCTGCGATCGCTTGAAACAGGACGTGCTGGCTGGGGATGCGATGGGGTGGAAAAACTGCCGTCGTTGCCTCAAGTACAGGCAGGTTTACGCACACCTAACCCAGAACGCATATTTACAGTACGTCATGCGTTGAAGTTAGGCATGACAGTAGAGGAAATCTACGAGTTAACTAATATTGACCCCTGGTTTCTCGACAAAATGGAGGAACTTTTAGTAACTGAGAATTTACTCAAGCGTACTCCGTTAACTGAATTAACTAAAGAACAGTTATGGGATATTAAACGACAAGGTTTTAGCGATCGCCAAATTGCTTATGCGACTAAAACAACAGAAAATCAGGTGCGGCAATATCGCAAACAATTAGGAGTAGTTCCAGCTTACAAACTTGTAGATACTTGTGCTGCTGAGTTTGAAGCGCAAACTCCTTATTATTATTCCACCTATGAGGAGGAATCAGAAATAATTCCTTCTGATCGTCGCAAGGTGATGATTTTAGGTGGTGGCCCCAACCGAATTGGGCAAGGGATAGAATTTGATTACTGTTGTTGCCATGCGTCTTATGCCTTACGGAAAGACGGGTTTGAGACAATTATGGTTAACTCTAACCCAGAAACAGTTTCCACTGATTATGATACGAGCGATCGCCTCTACTTTGAGCCTTTAACTAGAGAGGATGTTCTCAACATTATTGAAGCAGAACAACCAGAGGGGGTAATTGTGCAATTTGGTGGTCAAACCCCACTCAAACTTGCTCTACCACTGCAAGAATACTTGAATCAAATAAACGCAAACGCCTCAGACTCGCCCCTGACTCAAATTTGGGGTACTTCACCAGAGTCTATTGATATTGCCGAAAACCGTGAAAGATTTGAACAGATTTTGCGGGAGTTAGATATTAAGCAGCCTGCTAATGGTATGGCTCGGAGTTATGATGATGCTCTACAGGTAGCGCGTCGCATTGGTTATCCTGTCGTTGTGCGTCCTTCTTATGTATTAGGTGGACGGGCGATGGAGATAGTTTATTCTGATATGGAACTTGAACGCTACATGATGTATGCAGTGCAAGTTGAACCAGATCATCCCATCTTAATTGATAAATTCTTAGAGAATGCAATTGAGGTGGATGTAGATGCGATCGCCGATCACACTGGCAAAGTAGTAATTGGCGGTATTATGGAGCATATTGAACAAGCTGGGATTCACTCTGGCGATTCTGCTTGTTCTTTGCCTTACGTTTCTCTATCGGGTGATATCGTAGACACTATTCGTACTTGGACGGTGCAGTTAGCCAAAGCACTCAAAGTCATTGGGCTAATGAATATTCAGTTTGCCGTTCAAGGCGAACAAGTTTACATCATAGAAGCTAACCCCCGCGCCTCCCGCACTATCCCCTTTGTTGCCAAAGCCACTGGCGTACCACTAGCGGGACTAGCATCCCGAATTATGTCTGGAAAGACATTAAAAGAGCTTGGCATTACTGAGGAATTTATTCCCAAACATATTGCAGTTAAAGAAGTTGTACTGCCATTTGAAAAATTCCCTGGTACTGACACTATTTTAGGGCCAGAAATGCGATCGACTGGCGAGGTTATGGGCATTGATGTTGACTTTGGACGGGCATTTGCTAAGGCAGCATTAGCCGCAGGTCAACGTATACCTTTATCTGGAACCGTGTTTGTCTCCACAAATGACCGTGATAAAGCGTCAGTTGTGCCTGTAGTTAAAGATTTGATCGACTTAGGCTTCCATATAGTCTCCACAGAAGGCACTCGCCGTGTTTTAAAACAGTATGGGATAGATGTGGAATTGGTGCTAAAACTTCATGAAGGTCGTCCTCATGTGCTGGATTTGATTAAAAACGAGCAAATTCAGCTAATTATTAACACTCCTTCTGGTGAAGAAGCACAGGCTGATGGTCGTCTGATTCGTCGTAGTGCTTTGACATACAAAATTCCGCTCATTACTACAATTGCTAGTGCCAAAGCTACAGCAGCAGCAATTCGCTGTTTGCAATTACAGCCAATGGAGGTAAAAGCGTTGCAAGACTATATTGTTGCAGTAAATCAACCTCAACCTGTTGCTTAAAACCCCACCCCCTAGCCCCCTCCCCGTTGACGGGGAGGGGGAAAATACTCGTTCCCAGGTTCAACCTGGGAACAAGTAATGAAGGTGCTTTCTCATAATTGAAAATCAAGCAAATTGTGAATAAAAATTGATGCTTGTCAAGTCAATTTATTTGGTTGAGCAAACGATATTAGCTAATCTAAAATTGACAGGGCTATGCTGGGGAGTAACTTTGTCTAATTCTCCGTCTCCACCATATCTGTAAGAGTTATTCATCTTGTTATTGTTATCGTAGTCAACATACATTCGGAGACGACGTTGTTTATTTTGGCAGTCAATAGAGTAAAGCGACTTTCTCCATTTAGTATAGCGATCATTATCAGCAAAAACTATCTTCATCCAGTAACGTCTAAACCGCCCACGACCTGCGATTGCCTTATCTAAATAGTAAGCATTATCATCATTATCTGTAGTAACTCGTATCCATTGATGAGTTTGAGCAAATACGTCTACCTGCCAGCTAAGTGCAACTGTTAGCCCTATAAGTGGTACTAAGGCAATTTTTTTGACTGTGGAAAAATTCATTATTTCAGTTTTAAGCTATAGGTTGTACTTTTTGAGTCTGTGTCGTTGGACATCAGAAGTAATTCCTTTCGCTAAAATCATAACATTTATATATTTATGGTTGAGAGTTAAGCAAACTTTCTGCGCCCTGATAATTGATAATGATGTAAAATGTTACATTTAAAAGATTCAAGACTTACAGAAAAGAGGCTCATCAAAATAATATTTCCCTAACTGTCTGAGTAATTACTTATGACAACTGCTAATATTAAACGCTTTACTCTAGCTGAATATCACCGTTTATCAGAACTAGGTTTCTTTGCAGAAAATGACCGAGTAGAATTAATTCGCGGAGAAATAATGCAAATGGCAGTAAAAGGTACACGGCACTCTGTTTGTAACTCATTATTGTTTGGAGAGTTATACACACTTATAGGAAAACGCGCTATTGTGCGAGGACAAGAACCAATTATCATACCTCCTGATAGTGAACCAGAACCAGATATAGTAATTGCTCGTAATAAATCTGATAGTTATTTATCTAATCATCCTAGTCCTGCGGATCTTTTACTGGTTACTGAGGTGGCAGATTCTTCACTGAAGTATGACCAAGAAGTTAAATTAACTTTATATGCAGAAGTGGGAATATCAAATTATTGGATATTTAATTTAGTAACTAATTGTTTAGAAGCTTACAGTGAGCCATATCAAGATCAGCAAAGTAATTTTGGATATACTCACAAGCACATCTTTTTATCAAATTCTGTAGTACCTCTACCCTGCTTTCCTGAATTATCACTTAATCTTGCAGAAATTTTTCCTCAAACTGAACGATAAATTTTATAGATTTATGGTTGAGGGTTCAGCAAGCTTTCAACAACTTGTTGCATTTTTTCAACGTGTGAACCTTTCCAGTAGATTTGACTGCACTCAATACAGCGATGAAATTTATCTATTTGCTGAACTTGAGGAGGTATTTGATGAATAATACTTTCTTTAGCAACTGATTCTAATAAACCATTGCAACGGATACATCTATCAAAGGGTTTAGCGGTTTTAAATAATTCAAAGCGCTTCATTACTTCTAATATTTGTTGCTGTGGATTAGTTGATCTTACATAGTATCCATAAGTAACAATACTACGCATTAATAATCCGCGATCGCGCGTCAACAAAATCCGCGATTCTGTACTAGAAACATAGGCTAATTCCTCATCTCCATAATCATTACGATATAAGGTATCAAAACCTAACATCCGCAAAGATGTTGCTAGTTTACCTAAATGAATATCAATAACAAATTTTGGAATAGGTAGCGGTGGCGGTTCGACAGATATTAGCGGTTGAGGGTGAGTTTGTCTGATAGTGTCAGCTTGAGAAATGGGATATACACTAATGCGATCGCCATTTTGTACTAAGTAAGAAAAATCAACTGTATTATTGTTAACAAAAATAAAGCTCACTTCAGGATGAGGCACACCAAAAGATTGAATCATATCTTTGATAGAGGGATGTTCTTCAAAAATATGTGTGAAGCTTCTATCTTTCCTTTTGGGCGCTAAAAAGAAATTCAGTTCACCATAGAAACAAAAATCAACTTTTGCCATTATAGGGAAAAATTAATATTTGACAAAATTATAACAATTGTATTAATGGTTTAATTATAATATTTATCAAACTTCACCCTAATTACAATTTTTATAATCGAATGACTGCTAAATACGAATTATATAAAGAAATCCTTGGTTGTTTTGTAGATACCTTAGCTGAGAAATTCAAAATCAATATTTATCCGCTTGGCTCAACTACTTTCAAACGTCCATAAAACAGTGGAGCAGAACCAGATAAATGTTTTATATTCAAAATACCAAAGGAGTCAATGGTAAAAAAAGACTAGATTTATCTCAAGCTCCAGCACCAGATTTATTTATTGAAATTGATGTTAGTAGTAGTTCCCGGTAGTCTCAACAAACATAGCTGAAGATAGATACATTAGCTATACCAAATAGTATATAGTTCTCGTAAGGAAATTGATTTTTGGGGAGCCCATGCTAGCCAAAGAACAATCAGATCTAGCAGAGTTAGTAAATAAAACACGACATCGCCTAGAACTCTCTCAAGTCAAGTTTGCCGCTTTGTTGGGAGTTTAATTTCAAAGTGTTAATCGCTCTTGAAAACGGACGAACAAAACCACTACATTTAGTGTGGAAGCAAATTGAAGCATTACTGCACCAAATGGGCTCAAGCGGACAGGATTTGTTAGCCAAATACTTTTCAAAGCAAGGACGGAGACTGTATGACTCACTTATCCAATGGCTCTCAAAACTGTTCTGTCAAAGCCAACAATAGTTTACCAAAAAATAAGACAGTAGCAATTACTGAAGCAGATGTTCTGATTACAGAAGCCTTAACTCTTCGTCCAGCAAGACTTCCAGATTATGCGGCTGAAAGCCAAGCTCTCCGTATCCTCGCTCAACAACTAACGGATGAGCCACAATCCCTGCTAAAAACCCTAGTGAACATGGCGCAGACTCTATGTCGTGCCGATACCGTGGGAGTCAGCTTATTAGAAACAGATCCCAATGGCGAATCCATCTTTCGTTGGGTAGCGATCGCTGGAGCTTTAGAGTTTTTAGAACAAACTACCACTCCAAGTAATTTTAGCCCCTGTGGCACCACACTTTTTGGTAATCAGCCGCAACTATATGCCTATCCTGAACGGTATTTCAACTATTTGCACCATCCCCAGTTTTCTATTGTTGAGGGATTGCTAATTCCACTTTCTGTCAAGCAGCGACGATTGGGGACGCTTTGGATTATTTCCCATACTGAGGGGCGACAGTTCGATGCTGAAGATCTGCGGCTGATCAACTCTTTGGCAGGCTTTACCACTTCTGCACTGCAAAGTATTGAGAATCTGCGCCAGACGGCACAGTTCGCATTGCAGCGCGAGCACGAAACTCAGAAGGTACTCCATGACAGTCAAAATCAGTTCGAGGCACTGGTTGCCAACGTGCCAGGGATAGTCTATCGATACTCGCCCAGCCAGGATATTCCCTATCAGTTTACTTTTATTAATGAAAGCTGCCGCGAACTGTTGGAATTAGAGCCAGACACTATTCTTCAAGACGGTAATTCCCTAGTAGCATTGATTCACTCAGACGATTTGCCATCATTTCAAACGTCCATTGCTCATGCCATTCAGAATTTTCTGCCTTGGCGGTGGGAGGGGCGGATAGTCACACCATCCGGTCAACTCAAATGGATTCAAGGTAGTTCTCGTGCTGTTGAGACGACACAAGGAAATGTGTGGGATGGATTACTGATTGACATTACAGAGTACAAACAAGCCGAAGCAGCATTGAGCCAAAGTGAGGAATTCAATCGGCAAATCCTAGAGAGTAGCGACGACTGCATTAAGGTGTTGGATTTATCAGGGCGGATTCTCTACATGAGTCCAGGGGGGCAGGCAGTACTAAAAATCAGTGACATCACGCCGTTTCTTAACCGTGACTGGAGCGAATTTTGGCAAGGAGCCGACCGAGAAGCGGCAAGGAACGCAATCGCGCAAGCAGAAGCAGGTGGAGTTGGCACATTTCAAGGTTATCATCCCACTGAGACAGGCGAACCGAAATGGTGGGATAGCAAAGTTAGTCCAATTAAAGGTCATGACGGGCAAGTCAAACGGTTGTTGTGCATTTCTCGTGATATTACCGAGCGATTACAGGCCCAGAAGCGATTGATAGAAAGCGAAACACGCTACAGGACACTGACAGATCTTAGCCCTGATGCCATCCTTGTCAACTTGAAGGGGCAGTTGATCTACGCCAACTCAGTAGCAGCGCAGTTACTCGGTGCAACTGAAACAAATCAAATAATCGGACAGTCGCCTTTTGATTTCATTGAACCCCAGTATCACGATTTTGTGCACGAACCGATTAAGCGTGCGCTCCAACAGCAACCGCTCCCTGCTTTGATGGAGCAACGCTGGCGGCGGCTCGACGGATTGGTAATTGATGTGGAAGTCTCGGCGGGGACGACAACTTGGGAGGGTCAACCTGCCATCCAGGTAATACTGCGTGACATCACTGCTCGCAAGCGCCGCGAAGCGAATCTCGCCTTCTTAGCCGAAATTGGCGAAGATTTCTCCCGCATGACGACAGCCGACGAGATTATGCAAGCGGTTGGGGCGAAAATTGGGGCGTATCTGAAGATCACCACCTGCAACTTCGCTGATGTTGACGAAGCGCGGGGCGAGGTGACGGCTCATTACGGCTGGAACAGTAAGGATGTGCCGAGTACGGTAGGCACGTTTCGCATTACTCAATATTTGAGTTCTGAGTTTGAGCGGGCAAGTCGCGCCGGAGAGACCTTCGTTATTCGTGATACTCAGAGCGACCCGCGCACAGACGCCTCCGGCTACGCCGCGCTGAATATACATTCATTTGTCACTGTTCCATTTCACCGCAAGGGCAAGTGGACGCATTACATCGCTGTCTGTGACTCGCGCCCACGCGACTGGCGGGATGACGAAATTGAAGTGATTGAAGAAATCTCAAACCGCATTTTCCCGCGTCTTGAACGCGCCAGTGCTGAAGATGCCCTGCGTGAGTCGGAAGAAAAATACCGCACACTGTTCAATTCAATCGACGAAGGATATTTTCTCGCCGATGTGATTTTTGACAAAAATGACCAGCCGATTGACATCTTTTATGTGGACGCAAATCCATCAGCGACAAGAATGATGGGGCAGGATTTCACCGGACGACGGCTGAGTGAGGTTTACCAAAATTATGAATCATACTGGTATGAAATCTTCGGTCGCGTCGCCCGCACGGGCAAAGGCGAGCGGTTGGAGCGATATGCCGAGCCAGATAAAAAATGGTATGACTTCTACGTTTTCAAAGTCGGCGACAAGCACAGCCATCGTGTTGCTGTCGTTTTCAACGACATCACTGAGCGCCAACGCCGCGAAGCTGAACGTAAACAACTATTAGAACAAGAACAAAGAGCGCGCTCAGAAGCCGAACACGCCAACCGCATCAAAGACGAATTTTTGACAGTATTGTCTCACGAGTTGCGATCGCCCCTTAACCCGATCTTAGGTTGGTCAAGTTTACTCTTATCGCGCAAGCTTTCGGAAGCAAAGATAGCTGAAGCACTCTCCACGATTCAACGCAATGCCAAATTGCAATCAGAACTGATTGAAGATCTTTTGGATGTGTCCCGAATTATGCGTGGCAAACTCAGCCTCAATCAGAGTCCGGTAAATCTTGCCACAACCATTAGGGCGGCGATGGAAACGGTGGACTTGGCAGCTTCCGCCAAATCAATCAATGTGCAGGCAGTCCTAGAACCAAACATGGGTTTGGTTTTGGGTGATGCAACTCGTTTACAACAAGTAATTTGGAATTTGCTCTCCAACGCTGTCAAGTTTACGCCTTTTGGGGGACAGGTCAATATTCGGTTGGAGCAACTTAACGGGGTGGCTCAAATTACTGTTAGCGATACAGGGCAAGGCATCAATCCTGATTTCCTGCCTTATGTATTTGATTATTTCCGCCAGGAAAATGCTGCTACCACCAGAAAGTTTGGAGGACTGGGATTAGGTTTAGCGATCGTGCGCCACTTGGTGGAACTACATGGTGGGACAGTTGGGGTAGAAAGTAAGGGTGTTGGGCAAGGTGCCACCTTTATTGTTAGATTACCGCTTCTGACTACTCAAACTGTCACGAATAACAGCAACCCAGGGGATGAAGGGTCATTAGATTTAAGCGGCATCAAGATTTTAGTAGTGGATGATGAAACCGACACGCGGGACTTTACGGCTTTCTTACTAAAGCAGTCTGGCGCACAGGTTATGGCTGTATCTTCAGCTGCAGAAGCACTTAGCGTTTTGAAGCAGTCTAAATTTGATGTGCTGCTCAGTGATATTGGTATGCCCGATCTCGATGGCTATATGTTGATACAGCAAGTCAGAATCTTTCCAGCACCAAACAACGAAATCAAAGCGATCGCTTTGACTGCCTATGCGGGAGAAATGAATCAACAACAAGCACTCAAGGCTGGCTTCCATAGGCATATTTCTAAGCCAATAGAGCCAGAGGTCTTGGTGCAAGCCATCTCTAGTCTGGTTCGGGATTAATTTTTAAGTTCTAAATTCTTTCGTATATTATCTATACTTACCGACCTGCATGAAACTGCGATCACTTGAAATAGTAGTAGCTGTTTTTAGTAGTTAAAACAGTTAGTAACACGGAAAATCATTGCCACACGGAAAGCGGTGTAAAAGCTGGAAGTGAGGGTTGTTGCAAAACTGACAACACTTTAAAACACTAAAAACTATTGGTAAGACTGAAAACAGTTTTAACCAATGATTTCCAGGGGTGAAATTAATTCCCTTTTTTCCTTACTTCATATAACTTAAGGGGAGATTGCTCATTTTCAAATAGTCTGTTATTCGCCTGTAACTAATTGCTCAATAGTATCCGCGTCAGTTGGCAAGTCTGCTGTTAATACTTCTCTACCTGTTTCAGTTACTAAAACATCATCTTCAATGCGAATACCGCGCACATCCCTAAATTCTTCAAGACGCTCCCAATTGACTACATCTTGATATTTTTCCCTACATTCTGAATCATTTAAAATACCAGGAACTTGATAAAATCCTGGTTCAATTGTCACCAGCATTCCTGCACGTAAAGGGCGATTTAATCTTAAATAGCATAAACCAAAGCGATCGCTCCTTTTTCTCCCCTGCTCATACCCTGCTAAATCTCCCAAATCTTCCATATCATGGACATCTAAACCTAATAAATGTCCTACTCCATGCGGGAAGAATAAAGCATGAGCATCCATTGCTACTAAATCATCTGCATTGCCTTTAAGAATGCCTAAATCTACTAATCCTTGAGCAATAACTTTTGCTGCTAACAGATGAATATCCTGATACTCAACACCAGGGTAAATCTTGGCAATACAAGCATCATGGGCAGCTAAAACTACATCATAAATATCTCTTTGGGTAGAGGAGAATTTACCCGATACAGCCCAAGTGCGCGTAATATCAGATGCCCACCCTGTTGCGGTTTCTGCACCAACATCTGCTAATAATAAATTTCCTGGTTGTATCGGATGGTGATAGTGTTGATTGTGCAATACTTCCCCGTGAACTGTGACAATACTGCCATAAGCGCAAGTCATATTATGGGCAATAATCACACCTTCCATTGCGCCACGCACTTCTGCTTCAGTTTTGGCGTTGCGTGTTGCTGCCATCCCTGCTTTGTGTACTGCTACACTACAAGCAGCCGAGGAGCGTAATTCTGCTAACGCGCCAGCATCGTGTATTATGCGTAGAGATGCGATCGCTTGTGCTAACTTTAAATCAATTCCCTCTGGTGTCGATGCCTCTGAAACAGGTCTATCGAGAATTTCACATTGTTTCAGATAAGTAGTAGCATCCTGAACCGCAATTGTTGCAGCACCTACCGATTTTAATGTTAATTCTGCCATTGGAAATGCAGCATCCGCCCCCATAGTTTCGGCAATTTCCTCTCTTGTGGGCATCTCTCCATGCCAGAGGATACTGCTAGGATGAGGATTATCTATATATAATTCCAGCTTGCCACCCTCTAAACGAATTGCAGCATTTTCTAAAGGTAAACCTGCAAAGTAGAGAAAATGACTACTAGGGCGAAAGGGAAACAAATTTGCTGGAAAATTACGCGGTGTCGCACATCCAGACCATAAAATTACCGGAAAATCAATTAATTCAGCTAGTCGTTGCCGTCTGTTAAGAAGTGTATCTGCAACATCTTTATTAGCTATAATCATCTGTTCCTACCTTTCAAGCCTCTGTTAATTTTGCGAGAATATAAAAATAGTTTAAATTTAGATTAAAATATATGCCTTCTAAATCTAAGATTCAGCGAAATACTATCGAATCATGCAGTTGGTCAATTGAGCAACTAGCTGGTTTGAGCAAAGAAAATCAATTGCAACTACTAGAATTAGGTATTAAAACAACTGGCGAGTTACTGCAAATAGCCAATACTCCAACCGCTAGGCTAGAACTAGCAAATCGTTTGCAGCTTCATATTCAATACATTAACAAATGGGTAGCATTAGCAGATTTAGCTCGTATTCCTAGCGTTGGTTGTGAATACTGTGGGTTATTACTTCACGCTGGTATTGCTTCTGTAGCTCAACTAGCTCAAACTCCCATACATAGATTACACCCGCAAATTTTGCGATTGCAAGTAGCGACAATGCAACGCAAGGATCTTTGTCCTTCAGTTGATCAGGTGCAATTGTGGATTAAACAAGCAAATAATTTAATTAATAATTAGTTCAATTTCATAAAAAATTACCCCACCCCTTCCCCTCCCCTTACTAAGGGGAGGGGTTCAAAAAAATAAATTACTAATATAGTCTAAGTGTTTATTAAGGTCTAATTTTTCTTGCCAAATACGTGCCATAGAAAACCATTTTTAGTTTTTTGCTAAGACACCGTTAAGAAAAATATCAGCTAATCCTTCCGCCATTTCTTTCATTTCAAAAACAGATGCTCCGGGCTGTACAAGAGTTTCGTGACTAAAGCCAGCAATTACAAACATTCCTAAAAATACTTGCGCGACTATTTTTGGATTCATCTGACGATAAATGCCACGATCCATTGCTGTTTGAAAGAAAGCTTCAGCAACATCAGTCATTTTAGAAATTACTTCTGACTGAATGCGATCGCGCAATTCTGGGTGAAACTGCGCCTCCATAAAACAAACTCGCATCATATCGGCATTTTCCCGTAAATTTAACATCCGCCGATACATTAACTGAGCAACAGATTGATAGCTACTCATCTCACTTAATTCTGTCAACAAATCAGTAAGCAGATCTACCCATCCTTGTGTAGCTACTTCAATCAAAATCGCCTTCTTATTTGCAAAATGTCGAAAAATAGTGCCTTCTGCCACCCCTGCACCTTGAGCTAAATCTTTCGTAGTTGTGCCATCATACCCTTGCCGCGCAAACAATTTTTGAGCCGCTTTTAAAATTTTAGTGCGCGTCTGCTCCTCTGACTGAGGGGGTTGATGAAAAATTCGCATAATTAATCAGCAGATGGATAGATAATAACACCGTAGCGTTATTTCTTTTGTTGGAACCATAAATATTAAAAAGCTTCATACATTTTGAGCCAGAATCAAGAAGTCAGCTTAAGGCGCTTTGGCGGGTGACTTGCTTTAGCGTTTATAGTCTGAAATATGTAGTCTTTGTGACATTGTATGAGTCAATTGTGTAAATTTTTTTTGCAATTAATTTCGGTGCCGATAACTAGAACTAGCCTTTTGTTTTCTAAAAAGTCCAGACAATATCGCTTTCCTCTGATTCTGGCAACGTTTCTAGCCGCTTTACTCATCGGATGGGGCACATTGCCAAGCGTTGCCTTAGCTCGTACAGAAACGCCTGCGCCTGCTGAGTCAATTCAGCCATACTTAGATCGCGTCATCAACAAGGTGAGCGAATTTACCTTAGAAAATGGCATTAAGTTTATTGCCTTAGAGAGACACGAAGCGCCTGTAGTTTCTTTTGTCACATACGCAGATGTCGGCGGTGCTAACGAACCAGATGGTAAAACTGGCGTAGCTCACTTTTTAGAACATTTAGCCTTTAAAGGAACTACTCGCATTGGTACGCGGAACTGGCAAGCAGAAAAACCTTTGTTAGATCGCTTAGATCAGTTAGCAGAACAAATTAAAGCATCACAAGCTGCTGGCAAAACTACTGAAGTTACTCAGCTACAACAACAGTTTGAGCAAGTTGAAGCTGAAGCGGCAAAATATCAAAAGCAAAATGAATATGGTCAAATTGTAGAGCAAGCTGGTGCAGTTGGGATGAATGCAACGACCTCTACTGATGCCACAAATTATTTTTATAGCTTTCCCTCTAACAAATTAGAACTGTGGATGTCGCTGGAGTCGGAAAGATTTTTAGATCCAGTATTTCGAGAGTTTTATAAAGAAAAAGAAGTGGTGTTAGAAGAACGCCGGATGCGTACTGATAATTCGCCTATCGGTCAGATGATCGAAGCTTTTTTAGAAACAGCTTATAAGGTACAGCCTTACAAGCGTCCAGTAATTGGCTATACACAAGATATTCGCAATCTGACAAGACCAGACGTACAGCAATTCTTTGATACTCATTATCAACCAAGTAAGTTAACGATGGCTGTTGTTGGTGATGTCAATGCAACACAAGTTAAACAGCTAGCACAAACTTACTTTGGTCGCTATAAAGCTAAATCTGCTGTTCAGGAAAAACTTCCTGTAGAACCACCACAGACAGAAACGCGGGAGGTAACATTGCAGCTACCTTCTCAACCTTGGTATTTAGAAGGCTACCACCGTCCAGCAATGAATCATCCTGATGATGCAACTTATCAATTGATGGCTAGTATTCTTAGTGATGGTCGTACTTCACGCCTTTACAAATCTTTGATAGAAGAAAAGCAAATAGCCCTTTCTGCTCAAGGTTTGAATGGTTTCCCAGGAGATAAATATCCGACATTGATGTTACTTTATGCGCTGACTGCTCCTAATCACACGGTTGATGAAGTAGCAAAGGCATTAAGCACAGAAATTGAGCGGTTAAAGCAAGAACCTGTATCAACTCAGGAATTACAACGAGTCAAAAAACAAGCACGAGTTAGTTTATTGGAAACACTTAATTCCAATATGGGTATGGCTCAGTCTTTAGTAGAGTATCAAGTAAAGACTGGAAGCTGGCGAAATTTGTTTAAAAAGTTGGATGAAATTGCAGCAGTTACTCCAGCAGATATTCAACGAGTCGCTCAAGCAACTTTTAAACCTGAAAATCGCACAATTGGGCGGATTTTATCGAAACAAGCGGGTGGAGAAAAATAAATGCAAGATCGGCGAAATCAACAACACCCTCACTCCTCTAAAAACTTCTTCCAAAAATCATTGAATTATCTGCGTGCATCTGTGTTTATTCGTGGCTTAAAAACTATCAAAGCAACTTGGCAATTAGGCTCTAAATACGTGCAACAATTAGCTACAAACGGTATCAAAGCTCAAAAATCCCTATTTCCTTTTGCTTCTAAAGTGCGACCGATCGCTTGGATTTTAACTTTGACGTTTTTACTCTTTTCTTCGTTAATGCCAGCCTTAGCTTTATCGGCAAAGCATTATACAGAGTTAACTTTTTCACAATTACCAGAAATTAAACTACCAAATTACAGCCGCTTTCAGTTAGAGAATGGCATGGTAGTTTATTTAATGGAAGACCACGAGTTACCACTTGTCAGTGGGACAGCTTTATTTAGAACTGGTGAGCGTTTAGAACCAGGTAGCAAAATCGGATTAGCTGAGTTAGTAGGAACAGTAATGCGTAGTGGTGGTACTAAGCGCCACTCAGCAGATCAACTTAATCAGTTATTAGAACAGCAAGCTGCTTCTGTAGAAACGGGAATAGGTACTACTTCTGGAAGTGCTAGTTTTTCTAGTTTAAGTGAAGATTTAGAGCGAGTCTTTGGCTTGTTTGCTGAAGTAATTACCGAGCCATTATTTCCCCAAGAAAAGATTGATTTAGCCAAGACACAATTACGGGGTGCAATTGCGCGTCGTAATGATGAATCTGAGGATATTGCTTCTCGTGAATTTCGTAAATTAATTTATGGGAAAGATAGCCCTTACGCTCGTACTGTTGAGTATGCAACTTTAGATAATATTCCCCGTGAAGATATACAACAATTCTACCAACAGTATTTTTATCCCAATAACATGATCTTGGGAATTGTGGGTGATTTTGATAGTAAAACGATGCGATCGCTCATTCAAAAACAATTTGCTAACTGGAAACCCAACCCACAAATTAAACGCCCAGGTTTACCCGCAGTTTCTCAAGCAAAACAGGGAGGAGTTTATTTTGTCAATCAACCCCAATTAACTCAAAGTAATATTTTGATGGGTCATTTGGGCGGTCAATTTAATAATCCTGATTATCCCGCTTTAGACGTTCTTAATGGTGTCTTAAATGGCTTTGGGGGACGTTTATTTAACCAAGTGCGATCGCGCCAAGGTCTGGCTTACAGCGTCTACGGAACATGGAATCCAGCTTTTGACTACCCTGGATTCTTCATTGCAGGTGGGCAAACTCGTTCTGATGCGACAGTACCATTTATTCAATCTATCTTTACCGAAATTAAGCGGATTCAATCTGAACCGATCACACAAGCAGAACTTGCTTATGCTAAAGAATCTGTTTTGAATTCATTTGTGTTTAACTTCCAAACACCTGAGCAAACTTTGTCACGTTTGATGCGATATGAATATTACAATTACCCGCAAGATTTTATCTTTCGTTATCAACGTGATGTGGAAAAAGCCACAATTAAAGATGTGCAGCGTGTCGCTCAAAAGTATCTGCAGCCTAATAAAATTGTCACCTTAGTTGTAGGTAATAGTAACGAAATCAAACCACCACTGACAACATTAACAAAAGATGTGATTCCGGTAGATATTACAATACCTGAACCAAAAAAGAGTGAGACGTAAGAGTTTTATATAAAACCCCACCCCCAACCCCTCCGCGTCAACAGGGAGGGGACTTTGAGGTTTAAACTTTTATTAAATCATCTGCGCCATCTGCGTTTATCTGCTCACATCTGCGATAAAAAACACAATTAACCTGGAAGCGAATTAATTAAAGAATTAAGCATCTGTATACCCAAAACAGCAACTAAACCACCAACAGCTAAAATACTTAAAGGTCGCAGAATTCCTTGCAACACCTTAAGACTTCGCTCTAATTCCCCCTCATAATATTCTGCTAATTTCTGAAAAGCTGCATCTAAATTACCAGTTTCTTCCCCAGTGCGAATCATTTGAATCGCTATTGCTGGTAACTTACCTTCCAAGCTATCACTAATACTACGCCCCGCACGTACATATTTTGTAGCAGTTGTCAACTTACTTCTTATAACTAAATCGGGAATGCGATCGCGCACCAATTCCAAAGCAGTTAGTATAGAAACACCGCAACTCAAAGGTAACTCTAACTCAGATAAATATAAGAGCGATCGCGCTTCGTTAATTTTCTTCAAACCAGGAATTTGCGCCACCAACGGCTGCGCCCATTGTCCAGAAGATTGAAACCAAAAATTCACACCTACAAATATTAAAGCTAATGCGATCGCATTCAGCCAAAAACTAAATTGCATCAAAACATTGCCATTTTTATTAAAAATTACTGCCACTACTAACAGTAAACTCCAAATCATCGTACTAACAGATAATCTCACCGAACGATAGAGGCGTTCCCGTCGTTGTTGTGCCTCAAAAGCTGCTGCCAAACGCTGAGATGTTTCTACTAACGAGCCACTATATTCTGCTAACTTAATTAAGCTGATCGTCCACCGATCAAAATAATTATCAACCGCCATTGCTGTAGCCAAATCCTGACCTAACCCCACAGCAGCAGCAACCCGACTTAAATAGCGTTGGCACGATCCATTAAAATCATTCTTAGCCAACATCACACTTTGCTGTACTGACATCCCAGCCTTAAGCAAAGCAGCAAGCTGGTAAAAAAATCGAGCCTTTTCCTGATAATTCAAGCCTTTTAGTAGATCCACAGCAGGTATAAAAAACTTTATATTGACCTTAGCTCCTAGCTTAAATCTTTAAAAGGAGGAGGGAGGAGAGAGGGGAGAGGAGTAATTATAATGTCCGGCATATCACCGGCGGGTTGCACCAAAGGGCTATGCCTCCAAACCATTAATATATATAAACCCGCCCTCAATCTCAAAGTTTTTAAGTCTCTAAAATTCAACTTATCGGAAAGATTTACTGCTAATTGGTAATTGGTAATTGTTAATTGTTAATTGATAATTAATTCCTATGTTTTCATTAACGCAAACTACTTCCCGCCAGCGAGAAATTCTTGAGGTTGTCTTCCGTAATGGTTGGGATTATATGCGAGTCTTGCTGACTGGCGGTAAACCCGATCAACCTAAACTGCCTACACCAGAAGTATTGCGTAATATTTTGGTAGATTTAGGGCCTGTTTATATTAAATTAGGACAACTATTAAGTACCCGTCCTGACTTACTGCCATCTTCTTATATTAATGCTTTATCTACTCTACAAGCTGATGTCCCCCCCGTACCTTGGTCAGAAGTAGAAACTGTAATTCGGCAACAGTTGCAACTGCCTATCGCAGAAACCTTTTCTGTATTTCATCAAGAACCTGTTGCTGCTGGTTCAATTGCACAAACACACCGCGCCACCTTAGCAGATGGTAGAGAAGTCGCCATAAAAATTCAGCGTCCAGGGATTGATGGGATTATTGCTCAGGATATTACCTTAATTAAAAGTTTGGCACAAATCGTATCTCTTACTGATATAGGTCAAGATTACGATGTTGTTACTTTAGCTGACGAATTTGCTAACGCATTGTTAGCAGAATTAGATTTCACTCGTGAAGCAGGTTACACTGACCAATTACGACGCAATCTTTCTAAAAGTCGCTGGTTTGACCCGACGCAGTTAGTTGTACCAGAAATTTACTGGGATTTAACTACAGAAAAGTTACTGGTAATGGAATGGCTGAATGGAATGCCGCTACTCTTGGCAGATATTTCAGCAACACAAAATGGTATAAATCCTGGTGAAAAACGCCGAGAAATTACGACTTTATTATTTAGGTCATTCTTCCAACAAATTTATATAGATGGATTTTTCCATGCTGATCCTCATCCAGGTAATTTGTTTTATCTCAACGATGGGCGTTTAGCAATTATTGATTGTGGCATGATGGGTCGTTTAGATCCGCGATCGCAGCAAATTTTAACAGAAATGTTGTTAGCAATTGTAGATTTAGACGCGCAAAGATGTACACAACTAACTTTACAACTATCTGATTCTGCCCAAGTAGTTAATTTATCCAATCTAGAGAATGATTATGCCCGAATGCTGAGAAAATATTTCAATCTCAGTTTAGCTGAAATTAATTTTTCTCAGGTTTTTTATGAAGTATTACAAACTGCTCGGAATAATAAAGTTAGATTACCTAGTAGTTTAGGGTTGTATGCGAAAACCTTAGCTAATTTAGAAGGCGTAGCGCGGACTTTTGATCCAGACATTAATTTGTTTGAACAAATTAAACCATTAATTACAGATTTATTCCGCCGTCAGTTATTTGGAGATGACCCACTGCAAGCTGTTTTAAGAACAGCTTTAGATATCAAAAGTCTGACATTACAATCGCCACGTCAGATGGAGGTATTATTAGAACGGGTAACAACTGAAACCTTAAAATGGAATGTTTCAATTAGGGATTTAGAACCACTACGCCGCAGTTTAGATGATTCAGCTAATCGTCTTTCCTTTAGTGTTGTAGTTGGATCAATGATTATTGGTGCAGCAATTATCTCTGCTCAATCACAAACAGTGCAGTTATCTGTTTTAAGTACTATTTTATTTTCTACTGCCAGCTTGCTTGGTTTGTGGCTGATATTTAGTATTTTACGCTCAGGAAGGTTAAGGGGCAAATAAGTGCGATCGCCTATAAATACAAAATAAAATCAGGACTTACGCCTGCGTAAGTCCAAAACAATGTTAATAGTAGTTAGCTATCGCAGTTGATATAGTGACCTAAAGAATACCAAAGGATTGAGGGATTAACCTGGGATGAAGATGAACTACACTAATTCGTTAGCTCTCGGCTCAAGTTCCCAGAGTACAATTGAGTCGAGATGTAGCAAGGGCTTTCTAATTTCTTACCTCAGCATCTAAAGTTTGTAGTAAGTTTTCCATTCTTTGTGGAGATACCCGCCCTTGTAAGGATGACCAGCAATGCCCTTGACCATTTTTTATCAAAGGTTGAGCGCGTAACTGACGCAACGCACGGATGCAAGAAGAACAATCACAGCCAAACAGAGCAACCGCTGTATCACTTTCTAGTTCACTGAAGTTTAAGCTTAAATCTTCCTGTGGAATCTTAGTTGAAGATGCAACTAAGATGCCTTTATTTAACCTATTTAACCGATGTACCGAAGAGGACTTTAGCTGAGAATTTGTGGGTAGATCGCAGGAAGTGGGAGATGTAGCACTCTCCAAAGTATTAACACGCATTGCTTCAGCAGCAGATGCCATATTACTGAGCAAAGCCATTGTTAACATTGAGCTAGCAAGTGTAGGAATAGCAATCAGCCTCAAGAAAATTTTGTACTGCATTTCGTGAATTCCTCAAATCGACTAAAAACTTGTTGATTAACAATATATTGACCTACTCACTGAGATTATGAGTAGTAATTTATGAACTTTTTGAAGCGACCCTGATGTTAACAAACTTACACCCGTGAGAGACTGGATTTTGTTAGTGCCGGAACAATACGAGTACAAGCCATCCTGGCACCGGATAAATTCCGAGCGGTTGGCCCCACACGCAATGCGGCTAATCCACCCATAACAAATAGCTCACAGCCGCGCCAGCGCAGGTATTCATCCACAACAGGTAAACCGTTCACAATTTCGGTGGGATAAGCTTTTAAAACATCTTTGAGCAAAGGATGGTTTGTCGCGTCTATTTGGCTTCCGGTTGCTAACCAAATGCGATCAATGTTCTGATGGTTAATGCACTCATGTACAGCAGGATTATCACAACAAACTTGCCAGCTATTACCATTCCATTTAGCTGTTGAAACCTGACACTGCTCATAAAACACAACACGCCCATCACGTTCATTACGCCGTAGCTGAGTCAGCATTGCTGGAGTCATTGAGCCACCATTACGTGCTTGCTGAATCATGGATGAGCGAACATCCCAATCGGGTTCTACCCAGAAATTTTTTAGGTATTTAGGACCGAGCCAACCTGGGTCAGCATCAAACAGCTTCTCGTATACATTTCGTCGTGACATGAGTAATACTTGTGCGCCTCGTTCAATCGCACCTACTGCTAGATGTCCGCTAGTTAATCCACCTCCAATAATCAGAATTTTCTCACCGTGAAGTTTCAAGTTTCGTAAGTCAATAGCATGAGAATGCAGCAGTCGTTCAGGTGGGTAATTTCTGGGAATTTGCCCAACCCACTCTGGGAGATGAGGTCTTCCACCGCCGTTAGCTATAACAACTCTACGGGCGACAATTGTTTGACCATTCGATAATTCCAAACAAAATCGGGGACGACGATGATTTTTTAACGGTTCAATCCGCACGACTTGAGCCGGATAGACACAGGTGTTTAACTGCCACCGACGAATCACTTCATGGCAAAAATCTTGAAACAACCGAGTTCCTGGCAAGTCGTAGGGTGGGAATAATTCATTAGGGCGGGATGCGGCAAAGGTACGAAGGGCATGAGGATCGGGGTCTGGTTGGTGTACCGCAGGCGATCGCAAATGAGGAATCTGCAACGCTGCAAATTGATGATTCCATTGACTCATCCAAGTACCGCTGGGGTCGAAAACCAGGAAACGCCCTCGCATCGACTTTTTCTTTTGTAGTAAGTGGGCTATTAGGGTCAGGGCATGAGGCCCCGCTCCAACAATTGCAATGTCAATGAATTCTGGTAGAGCCAAGACAGAATCGAACATACATCTCTGAAGCAGAGAATCACTTTTCACAGCCTGTGCTATAAAATAAGCGAATGATAATCATTCTCACTATAAATGATGTCAGCACCTGAATCTTCCACGCTGGAAAATCTAACTGCCCAAGTGGTGTCATCCAGCCCTTCACCGCAGCCAATGAAACCCATCATTCATCGTCCCCGTCGATTGCGGCGGACGGAAACGCTGCGTCGGATGGTACGGGAAAACATTCTGTGTGTGGAGGACTTGATCTATCCCCTGTTTGTAATGGAAGGAAACGGGCAACGAGAAGAAGTGCCTTCCATGCCAGACTGCTATCGCTATACCCTGGATTTGCTGCTGATGGAGGTGCGGGAGGCATCCTTGTTGGGAATTGGTGCGATCGCTCTGTTTCCGCTCATACCCTACAATCAGAAAGATAACGCTGGAACTGAAAGCTACAACCCCAATGGTTTAATTCCCCGTGCAGTGCGAGCAATTAAACAAGCAGTTCCAGAGATGGTAGTGATTACCGATGTAGCTCTAGATCCTTACAGTAGTGAAGGACATGACGGCATTGTGCAGGATGGCAAAATACTCAACGATGAAACCGTTGCCGTCTTGGTCAAACAAGCGTTAATACAGGCAGAAGCTGGAGCAGATTTCGTCGCACCATCCGACATGATGGATGGGCGTGTGGGCGCAATTCGCCAAGCCTTGGATGCTGAGGGATGGAGCAATGTTGGCATTCTTGCCTATTCAGCTAAATACGCCTCTGCTTACTATGGCCCGTTCCGCGATGCCTTAGATTCAGCCCCCAAATTTGGCGATAAGAAAACTTATCAGATGGATGCAGCCAATGCCAGGGAAGCCATCAAAGAAGTAGAGATGGATATTGCCGAGGGAGCAGATATTGTGATGGTGAAACCTGCCCTTGCCTACTTAGATATCATCTGTCGAATTAAACAGCATACGAATTTACCTATTGCTGCCTATAACGTCAGTGGTGAATACGCCATGATCAAAGCTGCTGCCAAACAGGGTTGGATTGATGAAAATAAGGTGGCTCTGGAAACGCTGACAAGCATGAAACGAGCAGGGGCAGATTTAATTTTGACTTACTTTGCCAAACAGGTAGCCGTCATGTTGCAACAGTGATCTGGTAAGGCAATTGTTTCATCCTTCATGTTTTTACCTTCCCACTTCTAAAAGTTGAACTCTTCAAGGCTATTTACAATGGTTCATCTAAAAATAGGGTTACGGCAGCCCAGTAGAGTTGTTCGTCATTTGTCAATTGTAGTTGTGTCGGCGATCGCACTGAGTTTGGGAAGTTGTACATCCAATGCCCCCTCAACCAATTCATCCGCTTCTCAAACGCAATCTTCTCCGGCAGCAACAGCAGACAAGTTGCAAGTGGTAACAACCTTCTTGCCCATCACACAATTTACCAAAGCAGTGGCGGGCGATCGCGCACAAGTAACTCAACTACTACCGATAAATATCGGCCCCCATGACTATCAGGCAAAGCCGGAAGATGTAAGGAAACTCGCTCAAGCCGATGTATTAGTTCAAAACGGGTTAGGGATGGAGGAATTTTTAAAGAACCTGATTAAAAACGCTGGAAATGCCCACTTGCTAGTGATTGATTCGAGCCAGGAAGTGCAGACAATCGCCACTGAAACTATTGAAGGACACGAGCATGGACATGAGTTAAGCGAAAAACAGGAAGAAGCCAAACATATTCATGGAGAAGTTAACCCTCACATCTGGCTTGATCCGAAACGTGCAATTCAACAGGTAGAAAACATTCGAGATGGTCTAATTGCAGCCGATCCTAGTGGGGAAGAAATTTACAGTGCCAATTCCGCCGCTTATATTCAACGCTTGCGAGACCTAGATGGGGAAACCACGAAGTTGCTGCAACCATTTGTAGGTAAGACATTTGTTGCTTTCCACGACTTTGCGCCCTACTTTGCTACAAGCTACAACTTAAAAGCCAAATTTCTGCTTGATGTGCCAGAAGGAAACCCATCTCCCAATGACGTAAAACGGGTTATGGATACCGTCAAGGCTAGCAATCTGAAAACCTTGCTGACAGAACCCCAGAGTGGACAAGATGCCTTTGCAGGATTGGCAAAAGATTTGAATGTGCGGGTTAGCACGTTTGACCCGATGGAAACTGGAGGAACCGAGGCGTTACAACCCAATTATTACATCACCACGATGCGGCAAAATGTCAAAACTCTGGTGACGGCATTCACTGGAAAATCGACTCAATCCTTCCTGCCCATACAGACACTACAGCCTGTTGCGGTTGTGCCACAGCAGGTTGGGGTAAGGTTTTAGGGGGTTTACTTGAAAGAAATTGTACTTGCAGTTGAACGCCTGACCGTTTATCGGGAAACAACCGCAGCAGTGGAGAATGTGTCGTTTTCCTTGTCAGCAGGTATAGACACTGCGCTTGTCGGCCCCAATGGAGCGGGCAAAACTACGCTGGTTCAAGCCATCCTGGGAATTTTACCCCGACAAGCAGGTAATGTATTTATACTAGGGCAACCGCTAAGTCGCAGAGGGTTTCTGCCACCCAGCATCCGTCAACAAATTGCTTATCTGCCCCAAAACTTTCTGTTTGATCGCCGCATTCCCATCACGGTAGAAGAACTGGTAGGGTTGGGGTGGGACTCTTTGGGGTTTCAATTACCTTGGGCAAACCATAGAAAACGCCGCCATGCTGTGCGAGAGGCATTAGCAAGGGTTGAGGCGGCACACCTCAAAAATCAGGTGATTAGCGGACTTTCCGGCGGTGAAATGAAGCGAGTGTTGTTGGCATATTGCCTCGTTCACCCGCGCCGATTGTTAATTCTCGATGAAGCCCCTGCGGGTTTAGATGTGCGGGGAGAATCAGAGTTTTATCGACTACTGTATCAACTTAAGCAGGAGCAAGGTTGGGCTATTTTGCAAATTTCTCACGACCTGGATATGGTACGGCGACAGTGCGATCGCGTCCTCTGCATAAATCGCACCCTCCTGTGTCACGGAGTTCCAGGCGTTGCTCTCTCTCCTGACAATCTCTCTGCTGCCTACGGAACAGAATTTGTTCGATATAAACATAATCATTAATTTCCCATCTCCATGTCTTTCCCATCAGAAATCACTCGCGTCATTGAACTGTTTCAACTGCCCTTTATGCAACGGGCATTTATAGGTGGCATTCTTACAGGGATAATGGGTGGGCTTTTAGGAAGTTTTACGATTTTACGACAGTTATCTTTCTTCAGTGATGCACTAGGACATTCTGCCTTGTTAGGCATCAGCATTGGATTTTTATTAGGACTCAATTCCTCTGTGGTTCTACTGCCATTTTCTGTGATCTTTGCCTTAGCTGTTTCTTATCTACTGGAACGCACTCGCCTATGGACAGATGCGTTGCTCAATATTATCTATTCATCATCATTAGCGATCGCCATTATTACCCTCAGCTTTGTTGGACAGTATAAAGGTGGACTAAATAATCTTTTGTTTGGTGATATTTTAGCCGTTCAAGAACTAGATTTAGTTTTTAGTGCAGCATTGTTAATCGTCTGCATTGTGTTTATTGGGCTGACGTTGCGAACACAAATGTTACTGACTTTGCATGAACCGTTAGCGATCGCTCGTGGCGTTTCAGTATCAACTCATCGCACAGTATTTATTGTCTTGTTATCGCTAGTAGTTGGGATCTCAATTAAGGCGATCGGAGTGTTGCTAGTTAGTGCGTTTGTGGTAATTCCAGCTTGCGCTGCCCGACTCCTTAGTCGCACATTCACAAATTATGTGTTGTTATCGGCAGGAATAGGAGCGTTGAGTGCCGTGTTCGGGATGGTTATTTCCGCCTGGTTTAATTTACCATCAGGTCCCAGCATTGTGACAACACAGTTAACTATTTTTATAACTGCAATGACGTTACCTCGTTTTCATTCACTGGCTCACTGAATTTAGATATTTATGTCTCAACCTCTCCCCCCTAATCTGGAAGGAATTGTTCAGCGATTTGAACAAATTTTAGAACCTAAAAGACGATACGAGTATCTGCTTTGGTTCGCCAAGCGGGTTCCAGAATTAAACGAAGCAGATAGAGTGTCAGAAAACAAAGTATTCGGATGTGTTTCTCAGGTTTACATCACAGCAACGCTGAAAGATAACGGCATTTTCTTTCATGGAGACTCAGATGCTCAAATTACCAAAGGTCTGTTTGGGCTACTGAGGGAAGGACTTAATGGTTTGACACCAAATGAAATCATTCAGCTTACCCCAGAATTTATTCAAAGAACTGGTTTAGATATTAGTCTTACACCTTCCCGCAGCAATGGGTTTTACAACATTTTTCAAACTATGCAGCGAAAAGCACTAGCTTGCCAACTAATTAATTCAGCACTACCAAATGGGAGAGAATTATGACTTTTAGCCACCCACACTTCGAGATGCCCAAACGGGGAATGCCTGTCACTATCATCACTGGTTTTTTAGGCAGTGGTAAAACAACTCTGCTAAATCATATTTTGAATAATTGCCATAATTTGAAAGTTGCAGTTTTAGTCAATGAGTTTGGGGACATCAACATCGACAGTCAATTGTTAGTGTCGATGGATGAAGACATGGTAGAACTCAGTAATGGCTGTATTTGTTGCACGATTAATGATGGGCTAGTTGATGCGGTTTGTAGAGTTTTAGAACGCAGCGATCGCATAGATTATATGGTGATTGAAACTACTGGCGTTGCTGATCCATTGCCCATTATATTGACATTTTTGGGAACTGAACTGCGTGAATTAACTCGGATAGATTCGATTATTACTGTTGTTGATGCCGAAACCTTTACCCCCGATCATTTCGATAGTGAAGCAGCACTCAAGCAAATCGCCTATGGGGATGTCACGATTTTGAACAAAACTGATTTAGCTTCTTCCAAAAAAGTGAAAGAATTGGAAGACTACATTGGCACTGTAAAAGTAGGAGCTAGAATTCTTCATAGTCAGCATGGTCAAGTGCCATTGCCGCTAATTTTGGATGTAGGGTATAACAATCCAGCCGAGTATGCAGATTTAATTCAAGAAGAAATTCAGCAAACCCACCATAATCACGATCATCATCATCACGAGCATCACACCCATCATCCGCATGAACATCACCATCACCATTCTGCTCATCTGGATAATGATGGATTTGTGTCGATTTCCTTTGAAAGCGATCGCCCCTTTGATGTAAAAAAGTTTGAAACATTCTTGCAAGAACAATTACCCAAAAACATTTTTCGAGCAAAAGGAATTCTTTGGTTAACTGAAAGCGACTTACGCCACATCTTTCAACTCAGTGGCCCCCGCTTTGACTTACAAGGGGAAGAATGGCGCACTCCCCCTAAAAACCAACTTGTATTTATTGGGCGCAACTTGAATGCCGATGAACTTCTTCCTCAGTTAACAGGCTGCCTTGCCTAATATCGAGTCTTTCAGCAGTTCAGTCGTAGAAGGAGGCAGGGGTATTGCTTGCCATGCCTCTCATCCTGATTCCTAACCCAAATTGAAATATGACAACAATGTTAACTAACAGCCCTAATAGTCAAATTGGTGGAACTGTTCAAACCTTTCACTGGGTTTGGCAAAACCAATCCTATCGCCTGATCTATGAAGTCAAAGGAGAAGGCGCACCGATACTCCTACTTCCTGCCTTCAGTACCGTTTCCACTCGGATAGAAATGCGGGGAATTGTTGAACAGTTAGCCCCTGATTTCCAGGTAATCGCAATGGATTGGTTGGGATTTGGTCAATCAGATCGCCCAGCACTTTCTTATCAACCGCTACTCTACCAACAATTGTTGGCAGATTTTGTCCGCGCCTGCTTTGACCAACCTATTGCTGTGATTGCTGCCGGACACGCGGCTGGCTATGCCATGCAGGTAGCCCAACAGTCTCCCTGCCCTTGGTCAAAAATGGTGCTAGTAGCTCCCACCTGGAAAGGCCCGTTGCGCGTAATGGGTGTTCCCACGCAGATGCGGGATGCGGTGAGAGAATTGGTGCGATCGCCCGGAATCGGTCAGGCACTTTATAAACTTAACACTGCTCCAGCATTTCTCAAATTTATGTACCGTCAGCACGTTTATGTCAATGCAGAGAAACTGACTCCAGACTTTATGCAGCAGAAATACGATATTGCAACTAAACCAGGCGCACGGTTTGCTCCTGCCGCCTTTGTCACCGGAACGCTAGATCCAATGGAAAGCAGGGAAGAATTCCTGCAAATAGGAGCATCCCTTTGCGTACCAACGATGGTGGTGATTGGGGAACAGTCGCCCGCTCAGTCAAAAGCTGAAATGGAGGCAATTGCAGAGTTGCCACATATTGAGAGCTACCGCATTCCTGGTTCTTTGGGACTTCATGAAGAATATGCAGATGCAGTAGCAGAGATCATCAAGCCATTTCTGCAAAAACAATGATATTTCACATTTTCCTTTTCCTTATATAATTGAGAATGATTATTATTCTCATGTATAGAGGTATGGCGTATGGTTGCTGCCGATATCCCAAGTTCCATCCCTGTGACTGTCCTGACTGGCTATCTGGGTGCGGGGAAGACAACGCTCCTCAACCACATCCTCACTTATGAGCATGGCAAGAAGGTTGCACTCATCATCAACGAGTTCGGGGAAGTGGGCATCGACAATCAGTTAGTGATTGATGCCGACGAAGAAATTTTTGAAATGAACAACGGCTGCATTTGCTGCACCGTGCGGGGTGACTTGATCCGCATCATTGGCAACCTGATGAAGCGGCGCAACAAGTTTGACCATCTGGTGATTGAAACCACTGGACTAGCAGACCCCGCACCTGTGATCCAAACTTTCTTTATGGATGAAGACGTGCGATCGCAAACTAGCCTAGATGCTGTAGTCACAGTCGTAGATGCCAAACACATTCATCAACACTGGGATGCGGATGAAGCTATCGAGCAGCTTGCCTTTGCAGATGTAATTTTGCTCAACAAAAAAGATTTGGTTACACCCGAAGAACTGGAAGCGTTAGAGCAGCGCATCCGCTCGATGAATGCTATGGCAAAGATTTACCGCACACAAGATGCTCAGGTAGAGATGGACAGCATTCTGGGAGTGGGAGCTTTTGATTTAAGTCGCGCCTTGGAGATTGACCCCAACTTCTTAGGTGAAGAAGCCCATGAACACGATCAAACTGTGGGGTCAGTGGCGATCGCCTCTTCTGGTGCGCTGAATTTTAATAAACTCAACAATTGGATTGGCGAACTACTGCGGAATCAAGGTACAGATATCTTCCGCATGAAGGGCATTCTCAACATTGAGGGCGAGAATAACCGCTTCGTGTTTCAGGGTGTGCATATGCTGTTTGATGGCAGACCAGATCGCCCTTGGAAACCAAATGAGACACGCAAAAACGAATTGGTTTTTATTGGTCGCAATCTGGATGAAGCACAGCTAAAAGCAGGATTCCAAGCGTGTTTGGTATGAAAACGAAAACACAACGAGAATTCATTGAAACCTGGCAAGGTGGCTTGTCAGATTATGTCACCGCGATCGCTTGGTCGCCTGATGGTAGCAATCTGGCGGCTGCTTCTGCGGCTGGTGAAGTATCGCTATTTACAGCCCCAACCTTTGGGGCAACTTCCTTACAAGGTGAAACTGGGCAATCTGTAGACTGCTTGGCGTTCTCCCACGATGGGCAATTTTTAGCAATTGGAGGGCAGGATGGGCAAGTCAAGATCTGGTCGCTTCAGTCAGATTCATTAGAACTGATCGCCACCCTGGAAAACAAATCTGTCTGGGTTGAGCGCCTAGAATGGAGTCAAACAACTCATCAACTTGCTTTTAGTTTAGGCAAATACGTCCAAATTTGGGATGCAGACACCTGCGAAGTAGTAACAACGCTCAACTTTGAATTCTCAACAGTGCTAGATCTTGACTGGCGCAGCGATGGAAAGTATCTCGCAGTGAGCGGCTATCAAGGAGCTAGAGTTTGGGATGCGACTGACTGGGATGCAGACCCAGAGGTGTTAGAAATTCCCTCTGCGACAGTAGCGATCGCCTGGTCGCCTGATAATAAATTCATTGCAGCAGGCAACTTAGATAATACGCTCGCGGTAAGAGAGTGGAATAATCCCTATCCTTGGGTTATGCGTGGCTTTCCTGGTAAAGTACGGCAACTAGCATGGTCACAGATGCCCACGAAGATTGGCGTACCGATGTTAGCATCTTGTAGTGGCTCTGCTGTCGTCGTATGGGAACGCGATCGAGATGAGCAGATTGGTTGGTCAAGCCAGATGTTAGGAAATCATTCTGCGACAGTACAGGCTCTTGCCTTTCAGCCGCACTCACTCCTACTAGCATCAGCAGCAGAGGATGGTTGGGTTGCCCTTTGGCATAGAGGTACTCGACTGATTCAATCTCTAAAAGGAGCGCCCGATGGCTTCTCCTGCCTCGCTTGGCATCCCCAGGGGCATCAGCTTGCCGCCGGAGGAATTAATGGTGAGTTACTCGTGTGGTCACAAAAAGAGCGGGCTCAGGGTTTTAGTAGACGATAAACACTTTAAAAAAACGAATAAACTATTTTTGCAAGAAGTCTATGTTACTTTAATCTACACGCCGAGATTTATAACTACCTTTAATCTCCTCATTATAAAATTGCCCAGTAGATTCTGCTGCTTGTAGCGCGTCCCACGTTTCCTCATCTATATCTTCATATTGATAAATTGATCCACTTCTAAACTCAACTTGCAACAAATGTCGCTCTGCATCATATCCTAAAGACTTTGCCATACTAGATTCAACTGGTAACATCGGAATATCTTCCTCTGCTTCTAACAAATAATCATCATCTGTAGCAGCACTTAATTCAGGGGATTCCAAAGCCACTATAAAATCCAGTTGTTGTAGCCCTTCATAAGCTGCTAATGGTGCAGGAATCTCAAAATATTCTAAAGAATTACCTCGATCAATTAATAGCCCTAAATGCTCATCATTATGGCTAATTGCTACTAATTTGGTTAAATCCACTTTTGTGAGTTTCATCAAAATTTCTCCTGATTTAAAAGATATAGCAACAGCCAAAGCAGTTAGGGTATTAGATTTATTGTTTTGGATTACAACGTGTTTTTTTTATCGCAGATGTGAGCAGATAAACGCAGATGGCGCAGATGTCAACCACGATTTGTCCTAACTGCCTTGGCTCTTGCTAATATGTAGTGCGGGCATCTTGCCCGCGTGTTACAAATGTGTTATTACTTTGCGTTAATTCTCTATTTATTTATTCTTGTTTGGGTTTTTCGCTTGCTCTAAAGCAATTTCTTTCACAGCTTGGAAGGAATTAATATTAGAAGATCCTTCAATTGCTTTAACTGCCAAATCTTGAACTTGTTTAAGTGCCGCATCGAGTTGTCTAGACAAGTTTTGTAGGCGATTTTCTTGATTTTCAATTGTTTCTTGTAGCGATTGAATTCTTAACTCATAAGTACGCTTGTTACCTTCAACTTCTTTCGCATTCAGATCTGCTTTAACTTTTGCTTGATGGTAAGCAATACCTTTACCTTCTTCTTTAGCGCGTTTAATAGCAGCTTCTAATTCTTTGGGATATGCTTCAACTTTAGTTTTAGCTTCAGTAAATTGCTTTTCACGTTCTGAAATAGCTTTTTCCCGTTCCGCCCACTGCTTTTCTTGTAATTGTTGGAAATCTTCTAACTCTTGATAGAGGCGTTTCTTCTCTTGCTCGTATGTTTGATTATCTAAGTTACGTTGTAAATTTAAGTCGTAAGTGTATTCCTGTGCGTCACGCAGTTTTGTTTTAGCTTGTGTCTCGTTGCGTTCTTTCACAACTCGGCGGTGTTCTTCTATTTCTTTCGCCCAAGCTTTCTTAGCTTGAGTTATTTCTTGATCAATTGTTTCTCGCTGTTGGCTAAATTCTTCATTAAACGTTTTAGAACTATCCTGATATTGTTGTATTAATGTATCTAAACTTTCTTCAGTAACTTGTAAGCCATGCAAAGTTTCTAGCTGTTGCACTTCTTCTTCTACAGACTGTCGCATTTCTTGCAACTTGACTGCTTCTGTACTTAATTTTTCTGATAAATCACTAACTGCACCACCAAAGTTAAATTGCAGTCGGTTCAACACTTCAATAATAGATTCTATTTTCTGCTGATTTGCTGGTGCTGAATTCATTTTAATTTCTGGGGTAGGGGTAGATTTACCATTGCGTTCTGCTTCTGGCGGTTTCGCACCAGATAATTGCATCTCTAGGGTTTTCTTCTCGCTCAGTAATTCATTAAAAGCAGCAAGAATTTCTGCTTTGGTGTTTTTATCGTTTGGTTTTTTGATTGCCATAGTTTTCCCTCAAGTTTGGCTTTTTTTAATCGCAGATGTGAGCAGATGGACGCAGATTACGCAGATGTAACCTAAGATTTTACTGAAGGGATGCAGGAAGTATACTGTTTACTTATTAGATGAGGTTTGAAATGCTCTCATTGCTAATTCTTGAGATTGGCGCAATGTTGCTTGTAGTTGAGTGGAAATTTCGGCAATTTGTTCTGTTTGTCTTTGAATTTTGGCTTCTAACGCTTGAATTTGCAGATCATATCCTTGCTTGCTTGATTCCCATTCTTTTTCAAATAAGTCTGCTTTAACTTTGGCTTCTTGATTCGCTTCTCTAATTCCTTCTTCCCTGGATTTCTTAATTGCTTCTTCCAATTCAGTAGGAATAGTTGCAATTTTATTTTGGTATTCTGTAAGTAAAGTTTGATTATTTGACAAAATACGCTCCCGTTCTGTCCATTGTTTTTCTTTAGCTTGCGTTGTTTGTTGTATTTCCTGTTCGATCTGACGTTTTGTTTCTTCAAATTCATCAGTGGCAATTTTGCGCGATCGCACTTTTTCATACTCGTAATCTGCTTCTTGGCGCTGTCTTTCCCGGCTTAAAACTTCGTTACTTTCGTTCAGCGCAACATCAAATTCTTCTTGTTCTCGTTGCCATGTTTTACGAGTTTCTGTAAGATCCTTTTCTAAGGATTCGCGATCGCGTTGTAATCTTTCCTCTAATAAGCGCAAATTCTCTTGATGTTCCTGCGTGAGAATGTGCAACGCATCAGCAACAACTCGCGTTTGCTTCAATTCATCTAAATGTCTCGTTTCAACTGCGATCGCCTTTTTAAGTTCATCTAGTTTAGTCGTCTCAGTTGTTAACGTCGTAGATAACCCGTTGACTACACCACCAAACTCTAATTGCAAGTCAGCCAAACCCCTGACAATGCTATCAACCGTATATTGAGAAGCTGCTGCTACAACCAGCTTATTTTGCTCTTTTTCAGCTTCTTCCTCTTTAGTAGCAACTCTCGATTCAATTTTCTGCCTTTCTGCAAGAATCTTCTGAAAATCTTCTAAAATCTTTGCCTTACCGTCTTTCGCTGCAACTTGAGTCATAATTTTACTCCCTTTATCTTCTAGCCCGCGCAGGCGGGAAGAGTTTGTATGGTTCCCCACCATTGACGGGTGCGGGAAAAAGATGCGGATTTTGTGTAAATCCTGTTAGAGTGGAATTAAATGCAAACTGTAGTTTGCATCGCCTGTACACTGTTATAACACTTCCTTCAGGAAATGTAAACAGATACGACAAAATTTGCACAATGTAGTTGTCAGAGCTTGGAAACAGCTAGATTAACTCCTATGCAGAAATTGAGTTCGATGATGCGATCGCAACTAATACAGCAACCGCGATCTTCGGCTCTTGACAAATATTTTGCCCCAAACCTAGACATAGCAAGGGAAAATCAAAAGCTAAATGCTAAAAGCTAACCGCTAAAGGCTACAACCTATGGAAATCAACGAATTTGGCAAGCAAGTGCGTGAGAGACGCACAGAAGAAAAATTGAGCCAAGAAAAATTAGCTCAAGCCGTTGGGATCTCTCGTAACTACCTATCCCAGATTGAGCGCGGACAAGCCACAAACCTTTCTTGGCAAGTCAGGGAAAAACTTACATCTGTCTTAGGGCTGAAAGCAGTTGAGCAAGTCGAAACCAGTAATGAGCTAGGATTACCCCCCAGCTTGGCTGAGTTTGCATCAAAAGCGGGATTACCTCCAGACGATGTATTAATGCTGGCTCGTTTAAAATACCGAGGACAACAGCCAACTACAAAAGAAAAATGGGAGCTACTTTATAACGTCATTAAACAATTAACAATTAACAATTAACAATGAACTAAGCATTCTTACTCCCCCTCTCTCCTCTCTCCTCCCTCCTCCCTCCTCCCTCAACTAGGTTCCGTGTTCTGGAACAATGAACAATGAACCATAAATTGCAAACTATATGAGTCAGGTGAGTCAGCCTCAGCAATACAGACATCCTGGGCAAGAATTTATCTCTCGTTATGGCTTGCCACAAAATGATGAAAGTATACTGCACTACGTTGAATTTTTGCGCCAAGAAGCAAAACTGAGTGACTCACCACCCATTGATTTATCAGCAATTTACCGACATTTTGGGATGCCAACTCCCTTACGCGCCCCTTTAATAGACCAACAAGGAATTTTAGTAGATAGTGATACCGGAATCATTTTAATTAAAGAAGATGATCCCATCGTGCGGCAACGCTTTACTGAAGGGCATGAATTAATGGAATTATTATTTGATGCTCAAGAAAGACAATTTACAGAAACACAAGTAAAACTAAATTGGAATGAGCAACGAAAAGAGCAACTTTGCGATCAAGGATCAGCAGAATTATTGCTTCCCAAATCTTCTTTTTTACCTCAATTACAAGCTTTAGGAATGTCACTACAAACAGCTTGCACCTTAGCTGAGTTATATCAAACTTCACTCCTCGCTACATTAGTACGGATGATTCAATGTTGTACCGATGCTTGTGCATTGGTGATGTGGCACAGTGCATTAACACGCCAAGAAGCTAAAAATTTGGCTAATTCTGTTGATATACCCACAGAAAAGTTGCGCGTTTGGTGGAGAAGTTGCACCAGTAATTGGAGTTGTGGCTTTATTCCCAAAAATAAATCAATTCCTCCCGACTCCTGCATTGCTCAAGCTTATGCGACTGGACAATTCCAAGAAGGTATAGAAAATGTTAACTTAGGAAAAGGAGCTTTACTTTGTCGTGTAGAAGCAATGCCAATGCAAATTGGAGATAAAAATTCTGTTGTATCTCTCCTGCATTGGTTGAAATAGCGGATTATCCTGACAAAAAAACCGGATAATTGATAATTGATAATTGTTAATTGATTATTGTGATCGCAATTTACCCTGGAAGCTTCGATCCGATTACCTTTGGTCATCTCGATATTATTAAACGAGGTTCTCAGCTATTTGATCAAGTAGTTGTCGCCGTACTGCGTAATCCTAATAAATCTCCTTTATTTACCGTACAAGAGCGCATTGAGCAAATCCGCTTATCTGTCCAAGCACTGCCAAATGTAGAAGTTGATAGCTTTGCGGGTTTAACTGTGGATTATGCGAAACTACGGAAAGCCAAAGTATTGCTGCGCGGGCTGCGAGTACTTTCGGACTTTGAAAAGGAACTACAGATGGCTCACACTAATAAAACGCTTTCAGATGAAATTGAGACAGTGTTTTTGGCTACTTCTAACGAATTCAGTTTCTTAAGTAGTAGCGTAGTGAAAGAGATTGCCAGATTTGGCGGATCAGTCGATCATCTTGTTCCTCAGCACGTAGCTTTAGAGATTTACCGATGTTACGCCCAGACTTATCCCGAATCGACCCAGAAGATGAACAACTCAGCAATCCATTTGGATCAACCCAAACTGGATCTGGAGAAGGAGATACTTCACCAAAAGGAAGTATAGACATACAGACTGAACTTAATCGGATAGAAGAAATAGTTTTAGATAGTCCCCGCATCCCATTTACGCGGCGCACGCTGGTGGATGAGGAAGAACTTCTAGAACAATTGGATCTTATCCGGCTCAATTTACCAGGAGCGTTTCGGGAGGCGGAAGCGATTGTTTACCATAAAGAAGAAATTCTGGTGCAAGCCGAGCAGTATGCTCAAGAAATCGTTGAGGAGGCTGAACAACGCGCTGCATATCTTTTAGATCAGTTGGGTATTATTGCCCGTGCAGAACTAGAAGCCAAGCAAATTCGCAAAAGAGTACAGGAGGAGTGTGCTGCTTTACAAGAGCAAACGCTTGCTGATATCGAAGAAATGCGCGATCAAGCACAGCAGGAAATCGAGCAAATGCGCCAAGTCGCAATGGCAGAATTTGAGGATATCCAGAACGGAGCGGATCAGTATGCCGATCGCGTGCTAAAAAACATTGAGCAGCAGCTTAACGATATGCTGAAGATCATCCGTAATGGTCGTCAGCAGTTACACGATGATACTGAGGTATTGCCAATACGGGATAAAGATCCGAATAATTCCTCATCTAATCGCCCAGCTAAAAATTATCCCAAGAATTGAACAGCCAAAAAAAAGCGAACAGCAGTCAGAATAAAAAGTAAATTATTAATTTTGGCATTATATAAGTGGGAGTAGACACCATGAGTTATGATTACGATTTGTTTGTGATTGGCGCGGGTTCTGGAGGGTTGGCAGCTTCTAAACGGGCTGCTAGCTATGGTGCAAAAGTAGCGATCGCAGAAAATGACCTAGTGGGTGGAACCTGTGTAATTCGTGGTTGTGTTCCCAAAAAATTAATGGTATACGCCTCAAAATTCCCCCACTTATTTGAGGATGGTAAAGCTTACGGCTGGAGTGCGGTAGAAAGCAGCTTAGATTGGGAGTACTTAATTGATTCTGTTGATAAAGAAGTTAACCGCCTCAGCCAAATCCATATAGGATTATTAGAAAAAGCTGGAGTAGAACTAATCAAAAGCCGTGCTACTTTGGTAGATCCTCATACAGTAGAGGTTGATGGGCGCAAAGTCACTGCTGATAAAATTTTGATTGCCGTAGGTGGGGAAGCGGTTAAGCCAGATTTACCAGGAATGGAATATACCATCACTTCTCGCGAAATCTTTCACCTCAAACAGCAACCCAAACACATTGTAATTGTTGGTGCTGGGTACATTGCTGTAGAATTCGCTGGCATCATGCGCGGGCTTGGTTCAGAAGTCACCCAAATTATTAGGAGTGATTTATTTTTAAAGGGATTCGATGACGATATCCGTACTGGAATTCGTGATGGCATGATCCAGCACGGGATTAATATTATCACTAATACAGTGCTCACCAAAGTTGAAAAAGAGGCAGATAGTTTAAAAATTACTACCTCTGAAAACGGCAAAGACGTAGATTCAACTATCACCGCAGATGCAGTTTTAATAGCAATTGGTCGTGTACCTAATTTAGGCAAACTAGGTTTAGAAAATGCTGGTGTCGAGGTAGTGAATTGCGAAGACGAAGACTTACCCAGATTGCATGGGTATAGTGTTAACTGTGCAATTGGTGTAGATGAATATAGCCGTACCTCTCAACCGAATATTTTTGCAGTCGGTGATTGTACTAATCGGGTGAATTTAACACCTGTGGCAATTGGTGAAGGACGCGCTTTTGCTGATACTGAGTTTGGGAATAATTCTCGGACTTTCAGTCACGATCATGTAGCTTCGGCAATATTTTCTCAGCCGGAAGCGGCGACAGTCGGCTTAAGCGAGTCGGAAGCTAAGGCAAAATATGGCGAGGATGCGATTAAAGTATATAGCTCTGGCTTTCGTCCGATGTATCACGCGATGACAGGTGCGGCAGAAAGAACGCTGATGAAGTTAGTAGTTGACAAAAATACAGATCGTGTGTTAGGAGCGCACATGGTGGGCGACTATGCAGCAGAGATTATTCAAGGAGTTGCGATCGCAGTCAAAATGAAAGCAACCAAGAAAGACTTTGATGCGACAGTAGGAATTCATCCTTCTAGCGCCGAAGAGTTTGTCACAATGCGATAAATACCAAGCAAATGTAGAGACGTTGTATACAACGTCTCTACAATGGTTTATGGCAAGATGTCTGAAACGTCGATGCAGAGCAAAAGTGAAAGCATGGGACTGAAGAGGCGAACTTTTCTGCAACAAGCTGGGTTAGCTTTGTTGGCGTTGGAAGTAAGTGACACAGCACTAGCATTAATCGGACAAAACTTGGCGAAGCCCATATTTGATCGCTATTACCAAGCTTTGGCACAGCCTACTACCCGCAAATTAGCACTGCTTGTGGGGATTAATCAGTATCTTCGCAGTGGGGAAACGCGAAATTTAGTACCTTTACAGGGTTGTCTTACAGATGTAGAACTACAACGTGAATTACTAATTCACCGCTTTGGCTTCCACAAGAGCGATATTTTGACACTAACGGATCAGCAAGCCACTAGAGAAAATATAGAAACGGCTTTTTTAGAACATCTTAGTAATCAGGCAAAACCTGATGATGTTGTTTTATTTCATTTCAGTGGGTATGGTAGCCGTATTAATCTAAGTTCTGAAGTGCAAGTTGAGGGTGAACCCTTAATTTCTACTCTGAAATCCCAAATCCAAAATGCCTTAGTAGCAGTGGATGGGATGCAGCCGACACAGGGGAATTATCTGCTAGAAGAAACCTTGTTTTTGTTGTTGCGATCGCTTGCTACTCACCAAGTAACTACTGTACTAGATACCAGCTACATTCTTCCTAATAATCCCCTTCCAAGCCACTTACGCATTCGCTCTCATTGTGCTGTATATTCTCAACTACCTACAGAGGAACTTGATTTTCAATCACAATTATTACTGCGTCTGAACACCACAAGGCAACAGTTAGAGGGGCAACTCAACTTCAATCAAATGCCTGGAATACTGTTGAATGCTTCATCAGCTAATCAACCTGCGACAGAAGTTGCTTGGGGTGGATTTAGTGCTGGTTTGTTTACTTATGCCCTGACTCAATATCTCTGGCAAGTGACACCACAGGCAACAATTCAAGTCAGTATCACTCGCGCTACAGAAGTAATTAATCAACTGGTAGGTGAACAGCAACAACCTCAGATAAATGGTCGCAAAAGTCAAGAAGATTACTTACTTGCTTATAATCTTATTCCTACAAATATTGGTGCAGATGGAGTTGTAATTGCTGTTGAAGATAGCGGCAAAACTGCCCAGTTATGGTTAGGAGGACTACCACCCAAAGTTTTGGCTGATTATGGAGTAAATTCTGTATTTTCTGTGGTCGATTCTGAAGATAATGTTAATATTCCTATTGATAACACCTCAGCAAGTAATATACCCCCAGCAACAGGTATCACTAAACCGTTACAACTCCAAATTCGGGGGCGAGAAGCAATAACCGCCAAGGCGCGACTGATTAGTTCAGATGTTTCAGAGCGTCAGTTACAGGTAGGGCAATTAGTACAAGAATCTGTGCGAGTTTTACCACGAAATATAGGTTTAACGGTAGCTATAGATGCTAGTTTAGAGCGGATAGAGCGTGTAGATGCTACGAGTGCGTTTGGTAATCTAAAATCTGTCACCTCAGTTATTAAGACAGGCGAACAACCTGCTGATTATATTTTTAGTAAAGTCACATTGACAGATAAAATACAGCAGGTGGAAGAAGCAGTTATTACTAATAATTCAAGTCTGGCAAATACTAATAATGAAAGCACATCTACATCTTTAATTGTTCTTAATTCAGAAGCTAAATATGGATTGTTTTCTCTAGCTAATACAACGGTTCCTAATACATTGGGGGTAGGTAGTGAGACAGTTAAGGCGGCGGTCAATAGATTAAAACCAAAGCTAAAAACTTTATTGGCTGCTAAACTATGGCGGTTAATTGTTAATGAAGGCTCTTCACGTTTAGGAGTAACAGCAAGTTTAGAAATGCTTGCTCCTGAAGCAAAAGTACTTATAAAACGTTCAACTATACGTGCTGGTGTTAGTAAGCTACAGGCGGGAGTAAATCATCAAAACAATATTATAGACTCTGCAACATTAGGTATGGTTACAGTGGCGAATGGTAGCCGTATCCGTTATCAAGTATATAACTATAGCGATCGCCCAGTTTACTTGATGCTTGTTGGTTTGGATAGTAGCAGTAATGCGATCGCCTTATCATTATCCAAAGATGCTTTAATTCCAGCAGGAAAAACCCTCAGTATCCCTCAATCTGGAAGTTCTTTTGAATGGCTGATTCACGGTGCTACTGGATTAGCAGAACCTTTCTTAATTTGTAGTATTGCTCCTTTTACTCAAACCAAAACAGCATTAGAAGCGGCAATTGTTAATACAGAAACAGAGCGGATTGAAAAAATAGTTAATCCCTTGGATGTAACCCATGCCATCTTACAAGATTTACATCAAGCTAGTGTATTAGTTCAACATCAGGAAGTAGCATCATTAGCTGCTGAAAACAGTAACACTTCGTCTGATACATATAACTTAGATGTTCAGGCTTGGGCAACCTTTAGTTTTGTTTATCAAGTTAGTTAAAAGTAACATAAAATACCTCCACTGCTTGTTGCACAGAGGAGGTATTTTAAGCGGTTGTTGTGGCTTTAGAATTGCTGAGTAGAGACGCGAAATTTTGCGTCTCTACATTATGTGTAATCAAACGAACAGGAGATATAGCAACAGCAGGAGCGCTTTAGGCATTTTTTAGGACTAAAACCCTTAGTAGCAAAGTATTTAAGAAAAGCTAATTGCTAAAAGCTAACTGCTAACTGCTATAAGTTCGTAAGTTCTAGCTAGTTAAGATTGTACTGGTTGAGGACTCTGGCGGTTCTGACGGTTTTGCTGCCATTGTTGTTTTAATTCCTGAAGTTTTTGTCTTTGTTCAGCCGTCAAAACTGCGTCGATCTGAGTTTTAGAAGACTCCTTAATCGCTTGCATTCTAGCTCTTTGAGCTTCAGTTAAATTAAGATTGGGGCGTTGCCGTTGTTGTTTAGCTGCTTGCAGTTGTTGCTTCTGTTCTGCTGTTAAGACAGCATCCATTTGTTGACGAGAAGACTGTTTGATTTGCTGAATTCTTGTTTGTTGTTCAGCACTCAAACCCAATTGCTCAAATTTATTTCCCCGTCCTTTGCGTTGCACGTTGGGTTGTGCGGAATCCTGTGCTAACAAAGTAGGCTGATCTGCTACAGCCTGTTTGGAAACAGCAAAACCTAAACCACCCATTACAAATGGTACAGCAGCGAGTACTAACAATCGATTAATAGCCATGATGATCAAAATCCTTAGTGTTTAAGTGTGTGTGGATGTCATGTTTTTATTAAGCTTGATAAAAATTACCGATTAGCTAATGTTTTAATTACAGTTTTGTAATTTTGATATGTAGGTAATGCAAGTAAAATAAAAGTTCAGGTAAGCTTATGAATATTTTGTACGTTGAAGACGAGGCAAAGATTGCTCACTTTGTCCACACCGGACTGAAGGAACATGGCTTTATTGTTGATTACTGTGGCGATGGTTTAGATGGCTATAACCGCGCTATAGACAATGAATATGATGCAATTGTTCTGGATATCATGTTGCCTGGAAAGGATGGGTTGTCTATCCTGAAGAGCCTGCGACAGGCAAGGCGTAATGTACCAGTGATTTTGCTAACTGCTCGTAATGAATTGGACGATCGCCTTGAAGGTTTAAACTTGGGGGCAGACGATTACATCGCCAAGCCGTTTTTTGTTGAGGAGTTGGTTGCCCGTATTCATGCTGTGGTGCGTCGGACTTCCGGCGAACACCAAAATATACTTAGTGTGGGACCGATCAAGCTAGACTGCATTACGCGAGAAGTAACTTGCAATCAGCAAGCCGTAGAACTTACTACTCGTGAGTTCAATCTGATGGAGTACTTAATGCGATCGCTCGGACGAGTTTTTACCCGCACCCAAATACTCGAACACGTCTGGGGCTACGATTTCAACCCTAATACTAATGTGGTTGATGTCTGTATTCAAAGGATTCGCAAGAAGCTTGAACCTATCGGAGGTGGAGGTTGGATTGAAAGTGTGCGCGGGGTGGGATATCGTTTTCGCAAACCAGAATCTTAAGTGTTGAAACTGCGTTCTTTCCGTATTCGTATTGCCTTAGTGTCTGCTATTTTAGCGGGTAGCGCCCTCGTGGGATTTGGGGTAATTTCTTGGTGGCTAATTTATAATGCCAAGGTTAGTAGGCTTGATGGGGCATTAAAAATTCAGTTAATGCGGGCTGCCCGTCCACGAGGGGAAAATCGCTGGGATTTTTATGAAACTAGATTACCCCGTGCATTACAAATACAGGCACAAATGCCTATTGCCATACTGGTGATTGACAAAAATGGCAATACAATTTACCAATCTGAGGGCTGGGCAACTGATCTTAAAGTAAATAATCTCTGGTCTTCGCGCCCCCAAGCATCATACCCGTTGACACCTAGCGATGAAGGAAGATTATCAACAACAGAGTCAGAACCTTCAAGAGGGCGGCAATTAGACCCTGAACGTCCGCCGAATATACCGCCGCCAGATTTTCGATTAGCAACCCAACGTGCATCAGGAGAAACCTGGCGAGTTGCTGCTGTTACCTCCCCTCGTAATCGAGTGGCGATCGCAGTCAGTCTACAAGCGATCGATCAAGAAATGGTAGGAATCGGCAGCATCTTTCTAATTTCCCTACCAATCGTACTTATTTTAATTGCTGGGGGTGCATGGTGGCTTTCTGGTACGGCTTTATATCCTATCCACCGATTAACTACCGCAATTCGCCAGGTAACTGTCAAAGGGTTAGAACAACGGGTTGAGATTGGGGCAACAGATGTGGAATTTGTTGAACTGATTCAGGTATTTAACCAAATGTTGGAACGATTGGAACGCAATTTTAAACAAGCTTCCCGCTTCAGTGGAGATGCTGCCCATGAACTTAAAACACCTCTGACAATTTTGCAAGGCGAACTAGAACGAGCCATGCAACAAGCTGAATCGGGATCAGAGGTGCAACAAAGCCTGGGAAGTCTGCTAGATGAAGTCCATCGTCTCAGTGCAATTGTGCGGAAACTTTTGTTACTTTCCTTAGCTGATGCGGGACAAATGAGTTTGCATCTAGTGGAAGTACATCTGTCTAATCTGTTAATTGAAATGACAGAAGATATAGAAATGCTTGCACCAGAGTTAGACGTTCAAACAGATATTGCACCAAAATTATTAGTCAAAGGCGATCGCGATTTACTTGTCCAAGTTTTGCAAAATTTAATCAGCAACGCGATCAAATATAATCTCCCTAATGGTTGGATCAAAATTCAAGCTCACCGTCAGGGAACAAATGTATCTGTCACCATTACTAACTGTTCAAAAGACATTCCAGATAATGAGCGGGAACGCATTTTTGACCGCTTCCATCGCGGATCACCAACATCAACACATAAAATTGAGGGAACAGGATTAGGACTCAGTTTAGCAAGGGAAATTGCGCGATCGCATGGTGGCGACCTCAAGCTCGATCCAACTTCCTCTGGTCAGACAGCGTTTACTCTAACCTTGCTTTCAACTTAGATCATTCAGGACTTACGCAGTTACTGATTATCACTGTTTACGAAGTTACTGAGTTAGAGTGCGATCGCTCCTCCGCTTTTTATGTTAGCAGCGATAGTATAGGTACTCCTTGCTCAGTCCAGCCACGCACAATGTTATCTACTCTAATCTTGAATTCAAAACCTTTAAATGGCGTATTTAAGTTGTTCTGTGAGGTAATTTCTTGCAGAAATACTTCGATCTGTGCAATCCTATTTTGCGTAGCTTCTTTACGCTGCTTCTCTGGTATAGATGCAGCAAAAGTCACTAGATGCCAAAAACAAAAACCCTTCAAGTCCACACTCGCGTTGCAGGTATTGTCTATAACCGGATTTCAAATAACACGATTATCCAAATCAATTAATCTCTTTGACATCCATCCCCGCCGTGAACGGTCGGGGATTCCAATCTACCCAAACAAACTTAATTGTATGGGTTCTAGGTGGGTTGACGCTTCAGCAGCAACGGCTGATTTAACACCAGTCTTACGTCGCCTCTGCAATCCGTTTTTAGTCTCGGTGTGTCCCACCGCGACATTTAATATATTCAATGAAGCATTCACATCTCTATCATGTTCTACACCACAGAAAAGGCAAGTCCACTCTCTAATATTGAGTTCTTTTTTCCCACCCTTTTCACCACAACAGCTACACTTTTGAGATGTCGCTTCCCATCGGTTGATTATCCGTAAATCACGCCCATGTTTTTCAGATTTAGCTTCTAGCATAGTCCTAAAACTACGCCAACCTAAATCAGAAATAGCACGGGATAATTTACGGTTTTTCACCATCCCGCTAACGTTTAAATCTTCAAGAGCTATTGTTTGATTCTCACGAATAACTCTAGTTGATAGTTTATGTAAAAAGTCTGTCCTGGTATCAGAGATTTTCGCGTGTAATCGTGCTACTTTTTTAGTGACACTTGATGGTTCAGACGGTAAAGAACGACTCCATACAATGTCTAACTTACCAATTTTGGCGAGAGAAACATTATGTTGATATACCTTAAACCCACCAATCCTAAACTTAGCCGACTGTCTAGACTTACGTTTCTTAAATCTAGGCGGACGTATTTTTTGTCCCTTCCTCTCTCCCTTACAGGACTTGAAAAAATTAGAGTAAGCCTGCCCTAAATCCCTGATAGATTGTTGTAGGGGAATGTTTGATACAAGAGATAACCACTCTCTATCTTCAGTCTTTTTAGCTTTGGTGATAAACCGTTTTTGTAGCTCAGATTCGTTTGCTAACTTTTCTCCCTTTTTATAAGATTCAATGCAGAAAGCAAGAGCATCATTCCATACAGTTCTGACGCACCCAAACAATTGAGCGAGTGCGTTTTTCTGTGGGTCTGTAGGATAAATTCGATACTTGAATCTTGCTTTCATGCTATTATTATAACACCACAAAAATGAAATTTCAATAATTATTAGGTTGAAAAATAAACTAATAAAAAGCCGTCCTCCACTGCGTTAAAGGACGGGGCTTGAAACCCAAAATTTCCGGTCAAGCCATTTGCCACATCATCTCCTGGCCTGCTCGTAAGGGCACAAGTCCGGATTCAGTAAATGGCACTTCATCGGGAACGCGCCATGTCGTTTGGGTCAAAGTAATCTGTTCGGTATTGCGCGGGAGTTGATAAAAATCTGGCCCATAGAAACTGGCAAAAGCTTCAAGTTTATCGAGTGCATCAACACTCTCAAAAGCTTCTGCATATAACTCCATCGCGTGTAGAGCTGAATAACAACCCGCGCAGCCACAGGAACTTTCTTTACCATTGCGGGGATGGGGAGCGCTATCGGTGCCAAGAAAAAACTTAGGATTGCCAGAGGTTGCCGCTTGCAAAAGTGCCAGACGATGATCTTCTCGTTTCAAAATGGGCAGGCAATAGAAATGGGGGCGAATGCCACCTTGAAATAGGATATTGCGGTTAAACAATAGATGTTGTGGTGTAATCGTTGCCGCGATATTGTTGGCGGACACGACATACTGCACAGCATCTGAGGTGGTAACGTGTTCAAGTACCACGCGCAGGTTGGGAAATCGCTGCTTGAGAGGAATCAAATGTCGCTCGATAAACGCTTTCTCGCGGTCGAACATATCAACATCTTGATCGGTCACTTCCCCGTGCAGTAGTAAAGGCATATCTACCTGCTGCATCGCTTCAAAGACGCGATCGCACTGACGAATGTCCGTCACGCCGAAGTCTGAATTGGTCGTTGCCCCGGCTGGGTAGTACTTTACCGCTTTGACAAACTGAGATTCTTTAGCCCGGATGATTTCTTCGGGACTGGTGTTGTCGGTGAGGTAGAGCGTCATCATTGGCTCAAAGTGTTTGTCAGTCGGAATCGCTGCCAGGATGCGATCGCGATATGCCGCAGCATCAGCTACCGAGCGTACCGGGGGTTTCAAATTCGGCATGATGATAGCGCGGGCAAACTGTCGCACCGTATGGGGCAGAACCGCTTTTAGTGCTGCACCGTCGCGTAGATGCAGATGCCAGTCGTCGGGTCGGGTGATCGTAAGCTTTTGCATCTTTTTATCCTCTATTATGCAATGCCTATCTTCGCGGCGACGGCGAGGCATAGGCGACTTCTAATACTTGAGTTAATTTTGACCGCTTCACAAAATAATTTACAGTCTCACGTGCCGCTTACTCAGCATTAGCATAACTCTCAGTATTATTTCAAATTGTGAGGATTTTACTAAGTTTAGATAGTTTGTGGGCATCTTAATTAAGTTGAAGCATAACTGTTAACTTAAAACTATAAATGTTTAACTTTCATTCCCCCACAAATCAAGAATTTCAGAGTCAAAAATCCTTATCTTCTCAAGCTAAAACGAAAAAGTCGCTTGCTCGTCGAATACTCATTCAAATTGCGCTCAGTGTTACGACTGTTATTGTTGGCTCAACAGCGGTTAGCTACTTTCAGATTGTTTCTACTCTCAAGTCGCAGACGTTAGACCAGCTCAAGAGTCATGTAATAGAGCGAGGTCAACGAGAACAAAGTGTCTTTTTAATGGCAGAAGATAACCATGCCATCTTCAAGAAGGAGTGGCTACGACGCCTGCAAAGAAATGATAGCAAAGATTTGAAAGCTCGTTTTGAGCAGTTATTTGTGCGTTTTCCCGATGGGGCAACCCGCAATCGCTCCAACAATTTCGATGGCAAACGGCAAGCAGGTGTGTTTATTGATAAGCCAGTTTTAATCAATGATGACATTCGCCGTCGTGTAGTAACCTCCTACGATTTAATCAATGCCTACGGTCCACCCTGGCATAATCGCTTTCCAGATCTTTACCTGAATATGCCAGAAAATATTGCTGTCATTTACTGGCCTGATTATCCAACATGGGCACAGGATGCCCCCGTTGGCTTTGACTTATCCAAGGAAGAATATGTGTGGGTCGGTGATCAGAAGCACAATCCAGCCAGAGAAACGGTTTGGTCGGGGACACAAATCGATGGGGTTGCTAAAATCTGGATTCTTTCTTGTGTAACGCCTATCTACTTTAATGACAGAATTATCGGTACTCTTGGGCAGGATGTATTACTAGATGATTTATTTAAGCGGACGATCGAGGAGCACGTTGAAGGCGGTTATAACCTAATTTTTCGCAAGGATGGTCGCCTGATTACTCATCCAAAATTGATGAAGCAAATTCAGCAACAAAAAGGTGCATTTAATATTCTTGAATCAGGAGACACTCAGCTAAAACGTATTTTTGAAGCGGTCAAAAATAAAGCAACTGATCAAGTCGTCATCGATAATGCGAACCAGAGCGATTACTTAGCTGTCACTACACTACAGGGACCTGATTGGTATTTTGTTACCGTTTTACCCAAATCAATTTTAACCCAAAAAGCGATCGCGCTGGCTCGCTTTACGTTGTTTCTAGGTCTTGGTTCCCTCATTATTGTGGTAGCAATTGTCTTTTGGGTTTTACGTCGGTACATTACGACTCCTTTAGAAGAAATCACTGCTGCAACGAATCAAATTGCCAATGGAGATTTTCAGGTAGTCCTTGATGACAGCAGTCCTGATGAGTTAGGTCGGCTAGCACAGGCATTTAATACAATGACCCAAGAGGTCGCTGCTAAAACGACGGAATTACAGAGGAACCTGGAGCAGCAGTCAATTTCGGTCAATCAGACGACTGCCACAATGGATGAGTTAAATAGCTCTTCTCGGCAAGCGGCTGAACAAGCTGAGGCGGCTGCGACTGGAGCGCGTCAAGTTCTCATGTTGGTTGATGATAGTGAGCAAAAGAACAATTCTGGAACTGCTTCTAGCTTAAAAGCGAAGGTCGAACAAATTGGAGAACAAATCTTACACTTTAGAGATCAAACGACTCAAATCAATGCAATTTCTAACTTAGTCAGTGATTTAGCTAACCAAACGAATATGCTGGCACTCAATGCGGCGGTCGAAGCAGTTCGGGCAGGCGAAAATGGTAAAGGCTTTGCTGTTGTGGCTGCTGAGATTCGGAAACTAGCCGATAGAAGCCACAAATCGGCTCAACAGATTAGTGACCTGGTAGTCAGTATTCAGAAAGCGACGAAAGCTACTGTGGCAGTATCTGATGAAGGTCGTAAAACCGTGGCAGAGATCGTAGATGCAGTCAATACGATTACAGTGAATAGTCAACGAATCTCTCTAACTACTAAACAACAGTCAATCGCAATTCAGCAAGTTGTCAGTGCGATGAATGCTTTGAGTCAAGCTGCAAACCATAGATAGTCCCAATTAATCCCAATGGAGTGACCATTAGAGGTTAAATCAGTTTTGGATCAGCGAGAAGTGGTTCATCCAGAAGAAGAATTAAGTCCTGACATTGTTGCGGCAAGTGCGTGAACAAGTGAAAAAAAGCCAAGTGGGCAACATTGCTGCTCATTGATTTCCATCCTGCTTTTTTTTCACTTGTTGTGGGTTTACACTTTCAGCTGTTGCTAGTAAAAATGGATCAACACCTCGATCCGATATCCTTTGAAAAACTTTTGTGTAAAGCTCAGGTAGCCATTCCTCTCCATCTGGAGTTGTAGAAATAGTATTGTCACCAGTACTAACTGTTCCAAAGATATTCCAGACAATAAACGGGAACGCATTTTTGACCGCTTCCATCGCGGATCGCCAACATCAACACATAAAATTGAGGGAACAGGGTTAGGACTCAGTTTGGCACGTGAAATTGCGCGATCGCATGGTGGTGACCTCAAACTCGATCCAACTTCCTCTGGTCAAACAGCTTTTACCTTAACCTTGCTCTCAACGTAGAGCGTTCAACCTCGCACTGTCAAGCGCGAAGCTTTCAAACACAAAGGACTAAGGAAATATCATAATGAAGCTTGCTTCTGTTTTAATTAATAGATTCCGTAGTATTAAAAATGTCGAGCTTGAGAATGTAGGCGACTTTAATGTTCTCATTGGTAAAAATAATTCGGGTAAGTCTAACATACTTTCAGCAATTAACACGTTTTTCGATTGCATTAAAAATGGTAACTTAATTGATTTAAATCCTTGCATTGGGCAAGAAACTAAAATAAAGGAGATTCATTTTTTTGAAAAAGAAACTAAATTGCCAATAGAGATTACACTGGCATTTATCCTTTCTCCACGAGATAGAGAGGATTTAATTAAAAACATTATAGCGGAAGCTCCACAAGTTAAGAATGCTGTTGGAAGTATTAATCCAGCTTTACAGCTTGTAGCTTCTATTACTGGAGAAGAAAATTCAATACCTAATTATGCCAAAAACCTCATAGCAAAAGTATCTAGCTTTAAAGTTCTTCATCTTAGAGAGCGGCGAGAACCAATTGGAGAAGAAGAAGCTCAAAAACTCCTTTCATTAAAAGTTAAGCGTGGAGGAGAAGAAGCCCTTCGTAATATTAAAGAAACTGTTTATTCTTTACTTGGTGTTAGTATCGATGCTTTCCAAGGCGAATCAACTTCTAATGAAGCTGCTGAGTTAGATGTTGATAATTTCCTTATAGAAGTAAATGGTTCTGGTATTCGAGAGTCTTTGAGGTTAGTTCTAGATGTAGAATTCGGGGAGCCAAATATTTTGCTTGTTGAAGAGCCAGAAATTCATCTTCATCCAGCACTTGAAACAAGTATGATGCGATACTTAAAACGGATTAGTGCAAACTGTCAAGTTTTTTTAACGACTCATTCAACTAACTTTTTAGATACGGCTGAAATGCAGAATGTCTATTTGATATCTAAACCTAGCTCAACTCAAATTCAAAAATTAAATGTAGAAGAGGCTGAAGCTAAAATCCCTAAATAACTCGGTATTAGGCTCAGTTCTTTTTTTATGTTTGACCGTCTCGTTTTTGTAGAAGGTCAATCTGATGAAGATATTCTTCGAGAATGGGCATCTAAACTAGGAATCAACTTTAGCAAAGCAAATGTAGGTTTTATTCCTATGGGAGGTGTGCGAAACTTCGCACATTTTGCAACAGAAGCCACTCTATCTTTCCTGGTAAAACGTCAAGTGAAAATGTGGTTTATTCTGGATCGAGATGAAAAGGAAGATTCAGAAGTGGCAAATCTTCAAAATCGTTTAGGACAAAATGCCATCCTAAAAGTTTTAAAAAAAAGAGAAATAGAAAATTACTTGGTATGCCCAAGGGCTATAAAAAACTTTATCAAAGTTAAACTAAGTTCATTAACTGAGTTAGATTGTAAATTTCCAGAGGAGAGCGAAATTTTTGAAAACATTCAGGAATGTGCCGAACAATTGAAGAATTTTTCTATTAATAAAAGAGTAGCTAAAATATTGTGTAAACCTATTTATCCGTCTGCTGAGCAGCTTATTAATAATTCACATAGTGAGGCAGTTAAAGAGAGAGTAGCTGAAGAAATTCAAAGGCTTATTACTCAATTGGAAGAAAGCCACCACCAGATAGAAACTGTTTATCAAGAAACTTTTACTTCCGTAGAAAGTGATTGGGCAATCAAAAAGCTAGATATAGTTCCTGGCGATTTGTTACTTGATATGGTTTGTAAAAAATATGATACTCGTTTTAAAAAGGAAAGAGATGGTTCTCGTTTAGCTGCTTTGATGAATGAAAGCGAAATTGACAATGAAGTTTGTGAAATTATTCATGAAATTGGCGATGTAGCTGAATCAATAACTTAATTATAGCGGTTGCCACAAGCGTTAGGACAATTCTCGAAGCAGTGAACTTAGTAACAAAAACGTTCTAGCCCAACTTGTCCTAACGCTCCTGACTGTTGCTATAGGTAGCCGCCGCCGTGGTGGTATCCACCACAGCAGTTGCCGCCGCCGTCACAGCCGCCCGCGGCGGCTATGGCATCAAGTTCTTCTTTGCTTAGCTCCTGAAGCTCCTCTGCTAGTTTTAGATCTTTAACTACTATCTCTCCATTTTCATTAGAAGCTATAGCATCATTGATACTTTGGACATTTGAATTTTGATTATACATACTCTACTCCTTTGTGGTTAGCTAAAGTCAGTATTTTTAGAGCCAAATACTCAAACTATACCTATCATGTAAAAACATCAGGTCGTAACTGTAGGTTTAGGCATAGGGTGGCTACCACTGTACACTCATACGAACTATTTCTAGTCTATGTCTTAACCCCCTTGGCTGTTGCTATATATAGCAGAACAGAATCAGGATGTATATAGGGACTTGTACCAGTTATCTGCTAGTTCTAAACTTTGCATTGTGTCTCGCTAGGAGTGCGATCGCCCCCACTAGATGAATTTGTAACAAATTTGATCTGCTTATTTTCCAGCGCCAACTGGTTGACGGGCAACTTTGATTATGCGATCGCGTTTGCGCTTCCGTCTGCTGAATAACTTCAACCCAGACAAAGGGCGGAAATCGTGAAGCATCACATATAAACAGGGAATAATAAATAAAGTTAAAACAGTAGCTATAGACAACCCAGAAAATACCACAATCCCTAACGGTTGTAAAAATTCTGAACCTTCCCCAAGTCCCAACGCCAAAGGAAATAAACCTAAAACTGTAGTAATTGTTGTCATCATAATCGGACGCAGACGTTGGGGAGCCGCTTTCAAAATAGCTGTTTTTCTATCAACGCCCTCACTTTCGCGGATTTGGTTTGCTAGTTCCACCATAATGATGCCGATATTAACCACAATTCCCACGAGCAACACTGCACCGACTAAAACTGTTGCACCTATGGCTGTCTGGGTAAGATAAAGTCCCAAAATACCGCCAGCCAGAGCAAGTGGTACAGTGAACATGATCACCAAAGGATCAATTAAAGAGTTGTATTGCACCGCCATTACAGCGAACACTAAGAAAGCAGCCAAACCTCCTAAAAGTTTCAGCGAATCCTGTAACTGCCGATTTGTTTGAGCAGTAGAACTGGGTAGCACTCGGACTCCATCAGGCAAGTCTACCGTTTTGATCACTTCATCTACTTGAGCCAGTGCAGCGCTCAAACTTGCTCCTTCGCTCAAACTGCCTGCAATTAAGAAAACTTCACGCTGATTAATCCGTTGTATTTGTCCAGGCGCTCGACCTTCTGCAAGTGTGGCAACATCGCTGAGGCGAACAACACGGTTATTAGCAACAAATAAAGGTAACTGCTCTAATTGCGAAGCTTCTTGCAAAGCTTGTTGATTTAACTGTACTCGCACATCTACCAAGCGATCGCCCCGTTGCAACTGAGTCGGTGTAGATCCTTCAATTGCTGTTTGAAGGGTATCCCCAATGTCTGTTGTCGTCAGTCCAAAGGCAGATAAACGCTGCCAATCAGGAATAATTTGTACTTCCGGTTGTCGCTCGTCGGCATCAGGTCGAAACTGAACAAGTGTAGCTTTTTCATCAAGTGCCTGAATTACCTGCCGTCCTGCTTGTTGTAGCTGGCGATCATCACTTCCTTGAAGGATAACGTCAACATCTGCTCCGCGTACTGGCGAATTACTTAAGATGATGCCTCGAAGTTGACCAGGAGACACTCGCAAGCGAATTCCTGCTAAATTCAGCTTGTCAAATTCTTGAGTCACCCTGTCTGCATAAGCGGCAACATCCGTTCCTGGTTTGAGGGTAATAGTTCCAGAACCACGAGAGGGGTTTGCACTGGTGCTAGTACCAAATAAAGACCCGCCAGCAGTAGAAAAAACATACTCGGTTTCTGGTTGTTTGAGCAGAATATCATCGACGATCGCCATTACTTTCCGGTTAGTTTCCAGGGGCGTACCAGCAGGAAACTGAGCATTTAAGTTAGCTTGCCCTGTACTAATTCGGGGAAGGATTTCTTGGGCAAGTTGACCGCTTAAATATAAACCGCCACCGCCTAAAATTAAAAATGCGATCGCCACCACTAAAAATCGGTAGCGCACCGCTTTAACCAAAGCACCAGAATAGCCGCGCGTGGCATCCTCAAACCGCCGATTAAAAACTTGTAATATCCATAAATCACTCATACGACTCGACCACTGAATAGCTAGTAGGCGAGACGTGAGCATCGGCACTATCGTCAGTGCTACTAAAAGTGAAGCTGCTACTGCAAAGCAAATCGTCAGAATCAATTCATTAAATAGCAGCGAAAAGAAGCCACCAATTAAAAAGAACGGCACTACCGATACTAAGTTCGCTCCCGTTGCCGCAACTAAGGCTGATTCTACCTCTTGGCTACGCGCCAGAGTTTCTTTCATAAATTGATCTCTGGGCAAGCGTGGGCGTGAAGTCTGACCAGGAATGATGCCAACGCCTTCGGAAACGTTCTCCAAAATTACTACGCTTGTATCAATCGCCTGACCAATCCCTAAAGCTAATCCTCCTAAACTAAACAAGTTGAGGGACAATCCAAACAGCTTCATCATAATGACGGCTGCTAGAGTACAAAGGGGAATAGCTAAAGAAATAATCAACGTTTGGCGCACAGAACCCAAAAACAATAACACCGCAGCCGCAGCTAGTAAGGCTCCAGATACGCCAGAAGTTGTGACATCAGCCAAGGAATTACGGATAAACCGAGATTCATCTAATGTCGGGATTAAAGTCATATCCTCTGGAATCACACCCGACTGCTTGAGGTCTTCAATCAGCTTTTTTACCCCATCCACAACCGTAACTGTGTTTGCATCTGGTTGTTTCTGGATGCTAAGTTTGACTGCTGGTTCTCCGTTGACAGAAACAAACACCCGTTGCTCTTCTGTGCCATCAATTACCTCAGCAAAGTCTCGCAGGGAAACACGGGATTGCAGACTGGAGGTTGTTCCTGGCTCCGTTGATCCTCCGCCGCCTACCGAAAACGATAAGTCTTCAATTTCAGTTGCATCTTTAAATTTGCCGATCGTGCGCGTTAGTGGCTGCCCATTGCTTTCTTGAAGCCGACCGCCAGAAATGTCTTGGTTGCGATCGCGCAGAGCATTCAACACATCGGTTAACCCAACTCCCAAAGCCTGCATACGTTGCTGGTCAAGGATCACCCGCACCTCTTCGGTGACACCCCCAGCTACGTCAACTGATGCCACCCCTGGAACAACACCGAGTTCGCGCACCAATTCTTCTTCTGCAAACACCCGCAGATCTACAGATTGCAGGGAAGAAGATGTTAAAGCTAATTCAAATACAGGCGACTGAGAAGGATCTAATTTAAATAAGCGTGGCTGTTCAACAATATCTGGTAAGTTTCCTTGAGCGCGGTTAAAGGATGCGCTGGCATCGTTTAAGGCTTGGTCAATGTTACCGCCTGGTTTGAAGAACAAATCTACACTGACTTGTCCTTCACGGGTTTGAGAGAAAACTTGCTCGACTCCCTCTGTTGCAGAAAGGGCTTCTTCTATAGGCTTAGTTATTTCTTCAACCGCAACTTCTGGCGATACTCCTGGGGCATTCACCCGCACACCAATCCGAGGGTAAGTAATCGAGGGTAAAAGGTCTACTTGCAGTTGCGATAGGAAATACACTCCCACCACAATAACTGCCACCGTGAGTACGAGTGTCCCAATGTGGCGGCGGATTGCGATCGCGCTGATACTAAATCCGGTCGTCTCACGGTTGTGCATTTCTGTTACCTGCTGGTTGAATACCTTCTGAAATAATACTTATACGTACTTCTTCGCCATTTTTTATAGGTTTGCCGCTACGAGAGACAAATCGCTCTCCTGGCTTTAATCCCGATATAATTTCAACTTGATTATTAGCGCGCTCGCCTAATTTTACTGGTCGTGCTACTACTTTCGCTTCTCGCCCATCCCCTACTACCACAAACACTGTACCCTCTGTCTGTGCGCCTCTGGTAGCCCCTGCGCCTTGCGCTTCTGCTCCCTGCTGCCTGCTATCTGCTCCCCCTGCGCCTTGCGCTCCTGCTCCCTGCGCCCTGCTCCCTGCTCCCCCTGCGCCCTGTCTGCCTGCGCCCTGTCCGCCTGCGCCCTGCGCTCCTGCTCTCTGCCTACCTGCTCCACCGCCCCTCTGCCTATTTACCTCTAGTGCTGATTGAGGTACAACCAACCTTTCCGCAGTGGGCTGAGAAAATATTACTCTCGCAAACAGTCCACTTCCAATGCGACCGTTACTATTAGGAATCGTAATTTCTACTGGAATTAAACGAGATGTCGGATCTGCTGCGGGAGAAATTAAGGCAATTTGCCCCTGTAATTCTTCTTTAGGAAAAGCATCTAACCGCACCTGTACATACTGCCCAACGCGGATTTTTGATAATTCTAATTCAGAGATTTGAACCACAACTTTCACGCGACTGAAATCACCAAGTTTAAGAATTTCAGTTCCAGGCTGGATCAAATTTCCGGTTTGAATTAATTGTTGTAAAACCACACCAGTTATCGGGGAAGTTAACAACGCATAAGACAGACGTTCCCTTGCTTGAGCCACAGCAGCCCGTTGAGCAACTACTCGACTTTCCGCCGCCGCTACTGCCTGTTGTTCAGTGCTAACTTGTTGGATGGTAGAGCGAAGCGCCTGTGCTGCAGTTCCGGCTGCGGTCTGTGCTACTTCTGCTTGTTGCTTCGGGATAGCTCCTGCACTCACAAGTTTTTGGTAGCGTACTGCGTCATTTTGTGCTTGTTGCTGTTCTAGACGTGCTTGTTCTATTTGAGTACGGGCGCTATTAACTTGACTACGGGCGCGGGCTACTTCCGAAACGCGAGAAGCTAGTTCAGCTTCTGCTTGAGTTACGTTAGTCACCAAGATCGTGTCATCAAGTTGGGCAACTAGCTGACCCCGTGATACATAACTGCCTACACCAACATTGAGTCTGAGCAGTTTGCCTTCAACTTGCGATCGCACTGATACTTCTTGCCAGGGTACGGTTGTGCCAGTATATTCTGTATCTTTACGCAAAGAACCTGTACGTGCGATCGCCACATCAACCGCCGTCGGCCCTCTAGAGCCCCCAGCGCCAGGTCGTCGAGATTGCGCCTCCGCTTGTTCGTTGGGCATAATTCCACAACTTGTCAGTAACGGTAAGCCGCTTAATAGCACTAGCATCCCTATCACCTGCACAGATCTCATGTGGGGTAAAAGTGGATGATCTACTAAGCGTTGGGAGGTTTGAGTTTTAGCAACCTCTGGCTGAGAGTTTGTTTTCACTAGCACAATTGGCGCTCCTACTCTGGGAAGCTTAAATTTAATTATTATGAAGCGTTACTAAACTTAATCTATCTAGCAATAGGTTGATCAAGTTCGGGCTGTCTGCATCTGGCTAATCTTATAGCAATTAGCGGTTAGCTTTTAGCAGTTAGCTTAGAATTTGTTGGTGACTGTTATACAAGCTAGGCGGCGGTTGGTTCAATGATGCCAACCGCCGCTACAAACAAGTGGCATTAAGTTAGGAATGTAGAGCATTGGAAGCGAATGCCATGCTTCCAATGTAGACGCGGTAGTGTCTCACCTACACCAAAAGCTATCTCATCTGTTTAGCCAATTAGCCGTAGAAAGCCTTATTTAGGTTGTCGGTTTCTGACGATTTTGACGATTTTGCTGCCATTGCTGTTTCAATTCCTGAAGCTTTTGCTTTTGGGCATCAGTTAGAACAGCTTCAATCTGGGTCTTGGAAGATTGCCGCAACGCTTTGAGTCTGGTTTTTTGGTCTTCAGTTAGATTCAAATTAGGACGTTGCTTTTGTTGCCTAGCAGTTTGCATTTGTTGCTTCTGCTCTGCGGTGAATATATTACTCATTTGCTGACGAGTAGACTGTTTAATTTGCTGAATTTTTGTCTTTTGTTCAGCACTCAAACCGAGTTGTTCAAATTTATTTCCCCATCCTTTGCGTTGCACGTTGGGTTGTGGTGCATTTTGTGCTACTAGGGTAGATTGATCAGCTACCGCTTTATTGGAAACAGCAAAACTGAAACTACCCATTACAAAAGGTACAGCAGCGAGTACTAACAGTCGATTCATAGCCATGACGATCAAAATCCTTAGTATTGAGAGTTCGTAGATGTCATGCTTTTATTAAGCGCAATTAAAATTACAGTTTCCCCTATGTTTCCATTACAATTTTGTAATTTTCTCCGCTAGTACCAGTCAAAGACAAAGCCAGACTGGGTTTACCCTAATTTCAAGAACTATCCGCCTGCTTACCAACAAAATAGCCGCACGTTAAGATTTATTAAGAACAATCGGAGCGATCGCTAAATAAATGTGTCGTATATTAGGCTATCTTGGGCGACCACTACTGCTGGATTACTTAGTGTCTAAGCCAGAACACTCTTTAATTGTGCAAAGCTATCAACCCCGTGAGATGACATCGGGTGTAGTAAACGCTGATGGTTTTGGCATCGGTTGGTATCATGCACAACGAGATACTGAACCATTTACCTACAAAAATACACTACCAATCTGGAGTGATGTTAACCTACCTAGCCTCAGCCGTTATGTTGAGTCAGGTTGTGTAATTGCTAATATTCGTAGTGCAACGGGTGGACAAGCAGTTGATTTAAGTAACTGCCAACCTTTTAGTTATAAAAATTTATTGTTCACTCACAATGGGGCGATCAAAAACTTTAGGAAGACGCTGTATAGACCAATACGCTCTCTCCTTAACGATGAAGCTTATCAGCTAATTGAGGGCATTACTGATTCTGAACATATATTCGCATTACTGATTAATCAGTTGACGACGCATTCAGATATCACCCTGGAAAAAGGCTTGCACAATACATTGGAAATTATCAAAGAGTTAGCTATTGTACATCAGGTGAGCGTTTCTGCAAATATTATCGTTAGTGATGGGCATCGTCTGGTGTGCAGTCGCTTCGCCCATAATGTGCCAGTTCCCTCATTGTACTGGCTACGAGATGACCCAACTTTTCCAGAAGCCGTAATTGTAGCTTCTGAACCATTGTTTGCAAGTAATTGGGTTAGCTTTCCTGAAAATAGCATTATCAGTGTTGGAGAAGATCTTGACATCAAAATTAATGGACAATAATAAATTATCAATAAAATAGTCTCTCTCTAATGGTAAATCTCTATCTCATTTGTAGGACAGAGATAAATTCATAGACTTCTTGCTCTCAATTAGTTGTAAAATCTGTGTTTATCTGTGGTTAATTAGCCCAAATATTACAGGTACAAGAAGTCTAATGAGCAATAATAAATTATCAATAAAAAAGTCTATCTCGGAATTTAAATCTATACCTCAGTTGGATGAGAGACGGCTAGAGATTAAACAAGGGATGGAACTTTGCCGTAGTGCTACGCTTAAGCTGTTTCAAGGCATTGACTACGAGACATTTTGTTGTCAGGCACACCCAGATTTTAGTCCGATAGGTTGGCACTTAGGGCATATTGCTTTTACAGAGTCTTTGTGGTTGTTAGAAAAATGCGCTCTCTTGCCACCTTTATTTCCCCAATACCGTCGCTTATTTGCTGCTGATGGTTTGCCGAAAACCCAGCGTGGCAATTTACCAACCTTAGAAGAAACTAAGCACTATTTAGATACAGTTAGAACGCAAGTTTTCCAATATTTAGAAACAGCAGATTTAGAACAGCAAGAACGTCTTTGGCGTTGGTTAATTCAGCATGAAAGCCAACATAGTGAAACTATTACTTTTATATTGCAATTGCAGGGTATTAAACTTAATTTAACAGAGCGATCGCCATCTTCACAAGTCGTTATCCCCAACAACCCACCTACTGATGAGATGGTTCAAATCCCCGCAGGTGACTTTGAAATGGGGAACGACTCTATAGAAGCATTAGATAATGAAAGATTAGTTCACCTAGTTTACTTAGATACATACTGTATTGACCGTTACCCTGTTACTTGCGGACAATATCGCGCTTTCATAGAAGCAGGCGGCTACAAAAATCAAAACTGGTGGTCAGATAGTGGTTGGGAATGGTTACAAAAAAATCCTCTCAACCAACCGCGATATTGGACAAGCGATTCAAATTTAGATTACCATCCCGTCTGTGGCGTTAGCTGGTATGAAGCAGAAGCTTATGCCCGATTTGTTGATAAACGATTACCAACAGAAGCAGAATGGGAAAAAGCCGTTAGTTGGGATGCAACTCTTGGATGTCGTCGTACTTACCCTTGGGGTCAAGCTACGCCAAATAATTCTTTATGTAATCACAACAATATCGTTGGACAAACAACACCAGTTAACGCTTACCCAAACGCACAAAGCTTTTATGGTTTATACGATACTTTAGGGAACGTTTGGGAGTGGACATCATCCTGGTTTGATGGCTATGTAGGTTTTAGTAGCTATCCTTACATAGGTTATTCTCAGGTTTACTTTGATGGACAGCACCGAGTCTTAAGGGGAGGTAGCTGGGCGACTTGTCCTTGGGGTTTACGCGCTAGCTTCCGCAACTGGTATCATCCCCATGTGCGCGAGATTTTAGCTGGTTTTCGCTGCGCTAGTAGTTGAGGGAGGAGAGAAGGAGGGAGGGGGAGGAAGGAGGAGAAGCAAACAACACCAGCGAGCAAGATGCTCGCACTACAAATCATTAGAGGCTATCTTTCAAAATGATTAATCACGTAAAATATCTGCACTTATAACATAAGGCAGAATAATCGACCGAACTTGATATGACTCCTGACTCCTAAATTCTTGAAAAAATGCTAAAAACAAGCTTGAGGATGAAATATCTAGCTCAGGCTTGATTTTAAGTAGGATAGCTCTGTGTTTTACTTAACTAAAAGTTAAGATACAGCTTTTATAGTTAGCGATCGCGCAGCGTGTTGCGAAGCAAAGTATCGCATCTTCCTGGGCTTTTAGATAAGTAATCAATGTATAGTTATGTATTAATGGAGGTTTAATGTCACTTTCTCAGGCGGCAAGCGGTAAGCCCGCTACTCAATCTACAATAGCTCAACGCTTGCAAGTAGAGTATTTAGTTAACTTAAATCAGTCTTCAGAAATAGCCTCTGCGACTGGTAGCGATGTAATTGAAGGACTAAATCAAACCCCTAAAACTATACCCGCAAAATATTTCTATGACGATAGAGGTTCTTTATTATTCGAGCAAATTTGTGAATTACCAGAATATTACTTAACCCGTACAGAAACAGCAATTTTACAACAATATGCTCAAGAAATTGCTAATTTAACGGGGCATTGTGAACTGGTAGAACTAGGAAGTGGTAGTTCTACTAAAACTCGCATCTTACTAGATGCTTACAATCAATTGGGATATCCGTTGCATTATATACCAGTTGATGTCAGTGGTGGAATTTTAGAAAGTAGTGCCAAAGATTTACTCGTCAAGTACCCCTCTCTACAAATTCACGGTTTAGTCAGCACTTACGAACTAGCATTGCAACGCCTGACTCCGACGCAATTACCTAGCAGAATGATTTGCTTTATCGGTAGCACTTTAGGTAATCTCCCACCTGAAGAATGCAATGATTTCTTATCAAAAATTACTGCTGCTATGGAACCTGGAGAATATTTTTTACTAGGAATTGATCTCCAAAAACCAAAACAAATATTAGAAGCTGCATATAATGATAGCCAAGGAGTAACTGCGGCATTTAATCTAAATATGCTGCAACACCTTAATCAACGCTTTCAGGGGAATTTTGACAGCAACCAATTTGAACATCTAGCTTTTTATAACGAGTATCAGCATCAAATTGAGATGCACTTGCGGAGTTTGAAAGCACAACAAGTGCAGTTACAAGCATTAAATTTAACAATTGACTTTGAATGTGGCGAAACAATTTTAACTGAAATATCTCGCAAATTTAATCTTAATACCATTCAACAGGAACTACAGACACGAGGTTTAAAACCTTTAAAAGCATGGACTGATGCTAATCAATGGTTTGGCTTGTTGTTGTGTCAATTGCAATAGCTGTAATCAAGCTTTGTTACTGAATAGCACTAGGCGGCTATTCAGTATAGCAAAGTAATGCGTAATGTGATCTCAGATTAAATGTAGGTATGTATTTATAGATACATATCCAATTAGAACAAAAACCTTTCTTGGGTTAGAAGTATTAATGAATCAATAACAGTTATTTCTTAAAATATACTACTAAAAAATCAAGCACCCTCAATGAAACGTATTCCTTAATATTAAACTCTGATCAAGCTAAATATTATAAATTAACTTTTGCATTTATAGTAATAAATTAGAATAAAAACGCATCTTTAAAATAGCTGTTAGTAATTATGACACACTTTGGTATAATTTGCCCGCCTTATTCTGGTCACATAAATCCCTTATCCGCATTAGGAAGAGAACTGCGATCGCGCGGTCATAAAATTACATTTTTACAAATTCCTGATATAGAAGCTAAAGTCCGCTCTGAAGGTCTAGACTTTTATCCGCTTGGACTGTCTACTTATCAACCAGGGCAGCTTGCTGAAACACTGCAACAACTAACAAAATTAAGTGGTATAGAAGCCTTAAATTATTCCGTCAGCTTTTGCCGACTGATCACAGAAATCATCTGCCAAGATGCACCTAAGGCCATTAAATTTCTAGGCATAGAAGCATTGCTAGTAGATCAACTTGAACCTGTCGGCGAAACGGTAGCGGAATTTCTAGAAATTCCTTTTATTTGCGTATCATCGGGTCAAGCAATTCACCGACGAGTAGACGTTCCGCCCTTCTTTAATAGTTGGAGTTACAAAAATACGTGGTGGGCGCGTCTACGAAATCAAATTTCTTATTACATATTAGACCGTAGTTGTGAACCAATTTTGCAAGTTATTAATCAGTATCGCAGCCAGTGGAATTTATCTGATTACCCTGAAATATACGCTTCATATTCTAAACTTGCCCATATTAGTCAACAGCCTGCTGCTTTTGATTTTCCCTGCCCAAATTTACCTGCTCATTTCCACTACATAGCACCATTTCGCAATGCTTCCCCGCGTGCAGTTTCGTTTCCTTTTGAAAAATTAACCGGACAACCTTTAATCTATGCCTCTTTGGGAAGTATACAGAATACAAAAGATGATATTTTTCATAAAATTGCCGCAGCTTGTGCAGATTTAGATGTGCAATTGGTGATTACTCATGGAGGTGGGATGAGTGCAGAAGCAGTGCAAAAGCTGCCTGGTTCTCCCCTAGTTGTTGACTATGCGCCACAACTTGAAGTTTTATCAAAAGCTAGCTTAACAATTACTCACGGGGGACTGAATACAGTACTTGATTCTTTGAGTTATGGAGTACCGTTAGTTGCTATTCCGATTACTTTTGAACAACCAGGAACAGGCGCACGTATTCGCTGGACAAAAACAGGGGAAGTAATACCTTTAAGGAAATTAAGTATTCCAAGATTAAGGCGAACGATCATGAAGGTACTAACAGAGGAATCTTACTCAAAAAATGCCTTAAAAATCAAGAATGCGATCGCACAATCAGGAGGAGTAAAACGCGCTGCCGATATTGTTGAGCAAGCTATCAATTCCAACTCTGCAACATCACCATCATTAAAAAAGCTAAATGCTAACCGCTAACAGCTATATTAACAAATCGGTCTTTTGCCAGGATTTACCGCATGAATATACTCGCTACCAGACATAGGCCATCCACGTTTGTAAGCAGCTTCCTCTGGATTTCCCCATCCTAATTGCAAAATAATTTCTAGGAAATCTAAGTTTTCTCCTTTCCAGAGGTTAGCCCATTGTGTGCGTTGTGCGATCGCATCAACATCACTAACTTCAATTTTCCGATGCTCTTTATCATTATTAACACTCAAATATAAATCCATCCCCGCCGTTACTTCATACCAAAAACTCAATTCTTCCGCCTTCGCTGCCTTAAGAATTTCTACATCACTCGCTAAGGCAATTAACTGATCGTGTACTTGGGGATGAGAAAGCGTATGATCTTTAACTGTGAGATGTCGCCATACAATACCTGAAACTTGGTTTTCCCTTTGATAGCGATGCACAGCAGCTTTAAAATCTTGATAAGCTGTAAACTTTTGCACGCCATCCGATTTGATGAACTTGTCAATTAAAGGGTTGCCAGAAGCTGTAGCAGCAATAGTCATGCGCTTGCCGTTAAGACAAGCTTGACGTTCATCAGCCAATATTTTGATCAGTTCCTCTGTGCTGTATACCTTTGGCATTAGAACACTATCGGGCTTTACTTTATTGATAGTTTAACGTCTGCTAGGTCGTAGCAAGCACTGCCGTTATTGAGAAATTTTTATTAAACCTCGTAGCATTAGTCAAATTTTAGATAATTAACCACAGATAAAACACAGATGCACACAGATAAACACAGATGGGATAACTGATTTTTGCTCGTTAGTCTATTTAGCCAGACATGAGATTTTGTTTGCAATATACCAAAAATCAAAAAGGGCAGGACATTAACCTGCCCTCAAAATTAACGTGCTAACTCTGTATTAAACTCATTAAACGCTTTTTGCTTGAACTGCTTTGACTCAGTGTTTGGCACTAAATTAAACATTGTGCGGAAAACATCGTCTATTTTCTCAAACGGCACTCTTCCCTTTTCATTCAGGACAACTTTACCGTTTTGATCGAGTAAAACCGTTTGTGGTACAACACCCTGGTAATAATATCCAGGTTCTTGGGGTGTATAGCTAGATTTAATCGGAATAGCATCCACATTCACAGGTATAAAACTTGCTGCCCGACCATAATAAGCTTGCAAAGTGGAGACAACCGTTGCAAATTGCTTAGAATCCCTGCTGTCATCAAGAAAGAAAACTAACAACGCTGGTTTACTTCGTTGTAAAGCGCTTACTATTGTATCTTTTGCTGGTACTAGCGAACCGTTACCACCATAGAGGGCATAAATATTGCCATCAAAATGATCGTCATTAATACCAGCTAGTGCTGACGGCATTCCTAGTAGCAATAAGCAGCTTAATGTTGCGATTAAAGTCAATACCCAACCCGAAACAATACGTCGCAATGAATGGGGATGATTAACGGAAGTCAATTGGCGTAACCCAGAAAAAATCATACAAAAATGCAATGGAACTGTTATGTAGTTTAGAACGCTTATGAATATTTATCTGAGCGTAATAGACTTGTAGCATAGCAAGGTGCGATCGCGCCAAACTTTAAACTATGAGAAAATTGCTAACGAACTTTAGCAATGACACTATGGCAAAATTACCTAGTGAAACCTTAGAAACCATCTGGACTTTAGTAAGACAACTCTCACAGCTTGTAGAAGAGGCTAGTGAAGCCGAATATGTACTATTTGAGCGTTTTGGTGAAACAGATGCCACTATTTCTAATTTAGACGACTTAAAGAACCTTACAGAAGAAGCAGCATCTAAATATTTACAACTCTCAAATATTCGGCTCCGAATTGCGGAAACTCAACCCATTGCTTCCAATGATATGCTGAGATTACTAGAGCAAGCCATTAGGCAAAATCAACTCAGGATTCCAGCTATGGAGCGTAGTATTCAAGAAATTAAAATAGAGTGGAACTTGCCATGACTAATCAACCACGTATTCCTGACGAAGAAACAAGAAAACGTCTTTCTGCTAACCTACGTCAAGCTCGTTTAGACTTGCAAGAATTTGGTCTGCAATTAGAAGAAGTTGAAGCATTACTAGATCAACAAATTCGTGAGCAAAAGCGGAAACGAATAGAGCGATTACGTCAAAATTTGAATACTCTCATGTAAATATGGCTTTGTGGAAGAAAATAAATTGCCATTGGTAAAGATAGCCAGATTCAACAAAATATTAATGAATCTTATTTAAATGCAGAAGTCGGTCAGTTAATTTATGATACTCGGAACCAAGCGGGATTAACCGAAAAGCAATTAGCTGACTTGATAGGCGTGGATGAATCTATTATTGAGGACTTAGAAGCAGGAGATTATGAAGGTAATGCTGTGATAATGCTTCAGCAAATCGCAGTTGTTCTTAAGCAAAGAATCAAGATCTCCATTTCTAAACTCTAAAGCCAATACTAAATTTATTGCAACGATGATAAATTTATTCATGCTGATAACTACTAATTTTTTGAATTAGAGTTAGCAATAGACTAATGAGCAAAAATCAGTTATTACATCTGTGTGCATTTGTGTTTATCTGTGGTTAATTATCCCAAATTTGACTAATGCTACGAGGTCTAATAAAAAACATTTAAACACTTAAAACTACAAGCGATCGCAACCTACCCCCAAGCTTATAACTAATAACTCAAAAACTTACTTTGCGTTCCTGGCGTTAAAAAAATCAAACCCTCATCTCAACTAGCCAATTTAATTATACCTAAGATAGATGACAATAATTCTTCCAGAAAAACAATAACACCAAGCGTACAATACATAAATAGACAATACCTACACCAAGCGAGTGTCAGAAAGGTCAAGCCATGCCGACAGCACAAGTCTCCAACGATACTGATGAACTAGATCTTAAACAGCTACTTAGAACTTTAACGGCTGTTAAAAAAGGTAACTTTTCAGTACGGATGCCGATCGATCAAACAGGCATGGCAGGAAAAATCGCCGATACTCTCAATGATATTATTGAGATGAATGAGAGAATGGCGAATGAATTAGATCGTATTAGTACGGTTGTTGGTAAAGAAGGTAAAATTACAGAACGAGCTTCACTTGGCAGGGCGGGCGGCTCGTGGGAAGATAGTGTTAATTCAATCAATACATTAATTTCAGACTTAGTACAGCCAACTGCTGAAACTGCGAGGGTGATTCGGGCTGTAGCGAATGGTGACTTATCGCAAACAATAGCATTAGAAATTGAAGGCAGACCATTGCAAGGGGAATTTTTGCAAACTGCCCATGTTGTTAATACGATGGTAGATCAGCTTAGTTCCTTCGCCTCGGAAGTAACGCGGGTAGCGCGTGAAGTAGGTACTGAAGGAAAGTTAGGCGTACAAGCAGAAGTAAAAGGCGTTGCGGGTACTTGGAAAGATCTTACCGATAGTGTGAACTCGATGGCGGGGAATTTAACCGCGCAAGTAAGAAATATTGCCGAAGTGACGACGGCGGTAGCTAATGGTGACTTATCTAAGAAAATTACAGTTGATGTTAAGGGCGAGATTTTAGAACTCAAAAACACCATCAATATCATGGTGGATCAACTCAGTTCATTTGCATCGGAAGTAACCAGGGTAGCGCGTGAGGTAGGTACTGAAGGGAAGTTAGGCGTACAAGCAGAAGTAAAAGGCGTTGCGGGTACTTGGAAAGATTTAACCGATAGTGTGAACTCGATGGCGGGGAATTTAACCGCGCAGGTAAGAAATATTGCCGAAGTGACGACGGCGGTAGCTAATGGTGATTTATCTAAGAAGATTACTGTAGATGTTAAAGGTGAAATTTTAGAACTGAAAAACACCGTCAATACGATGGTAGATCAACTTAATTCCTTTGCATCGGAAGTAACACGGGTTGCTAGGGAAGTAGGTAGCGAAGGGAAGTTGGGAGTTCAAGCGGAAGTCCGAGGCGTGGCGGGGACGTGGAAAGACTTAACCGATAGTGTAAACTTCATGGCGGGTTCTCTGACAGCGCAAGTACGGAATATTGCAGAAGTAACAACGGCGGTAGCTAATGGTGACTTATCTAAGAAAATTACTGTAGATGTTAAAGGCGAGATTTTAGAACTCAAAAATACCATAAATATTATGGTGGATCAGCTTAATTCCTTTGCTTCTGAGGTAACCAGGGTAGCGCGAGAAGTAGGTACTGAAGGGAAGTTAGGAGTACAAGCAGAAGTAAAAGGTGTTGCTGGTACTTGGAAGGATCTTACCGACAGCGTAAACTCAATGGCAGGTAACTTAACCGCGCAAGTAAGAAATATTGCAGAAGTGACGACGGCGGTTGCTAATGGGGATTTATCTAAGAAAATTACTGTAGATGTAAAAGGCGAAATCTTAGAACTGAAAAACACCATTAATATCATGGTGGATCAACTTAGTTCTTTTGCATCTGAGGTAACAAGAGTTGCGCGTGAAGTAGGTTCGGAAGGGAAGCTAGGTGTACAAGCAGAAGTCCGAGGCGTTGCGGGTACGTGGAAAGATTTAACCGACAGCGTGAACTTCATGGCGGGTTCTTTAACAGCGCAAGTACGGAATATTGCAGAAGTAACGACGGCGGTAGCAAATGGCGACTTATCCAAGAAAATTACAGTTGATGTTAAAGGGGAAATTTTAGAACTAAAGAACACCGTTAATACAATGGTGGATCAACTTAACTCCTTTGCATCTGAGGTAACAAGAGTTGCGCGAGAAGTAGGTACGGAAGGAAAGTTAGGTGTACAAGCAGAAGTAAAAGGTGTTGCTGGTACGTGGAAAGACTTAACCGACAGTGTAAACTTCATGGCGGGTTCTCTGACAGCGCAAGTACGGAATATCGCAGAAGTAACGACGGCGGTAGCAAATGGAGATTTATCTAAAAAAATTACTGTAGATGTTAAAGGTGAAATCTTAGAACTCAAGAACACTATTAATACAATGGTGGATCAACTTAGTTCCTTTGCATCTGAGGTAACAAGAGTTGCGCGAGAAGTAGGTAATGAAGGGAAGTTAGGTGTGCAAGCAGATGTACCAGGGGTTGCGGGTACATGGAAAGACTTGACGGATAGTGTGAACTCAATGGCGGGTAATTTGACGGGACAAGTACGGAATATTGCAGAGGTAGCAACTGCGATCGCAAATGGTGACTTATCCAAGAAAATTACAGTACAAGTAAAAGGGGAAATCTTAGAACTGAAGAACACTATTAATACAATGGTGGATCAACTCAGTTCCTTTGCATCAGAAGTAACCAGGGTTGCGCGAGAAGTAGGTAGTGAAGGTAAGTTAGGTGTACAAGCAGATGTGCGCGGTGTTGCGGGTACATGGAAAGACTTAACCGACAGCGTAAACTTCATGGCGGGTTCTCTGACTGCACAAGTACGAAATATTGCAGCAGTCACAACGGCGGTAGCTAATGGGGACTTATCTAAGAAAATTACTGTAGATGTTAAAGGGGAAATTTTAGAGTTAAAGAACACCGTTAATACAATGGTGGATCAACTTAACTCCTTTGCGTCTGAGGTAACAAGGGTTGCGCGAGAGGTAGGTACTGAAGGGAAATTAGGCGTACAAGCGGAGGTAAAAGGAGTTGCGGGAACCTGGAAAGACTTAACCGACAGTGTAAACTTCATGGCGGGTTCTCTGACTGCACAAGTAAGAAACATCGCTGAAGTAACAACTGCGGTAGCTAATGGCGACTTATCTAAGAAGATTACTGTAGATGTAAAAGGGGAAATTTTAGAACTGAAAAACACCATTAATACAATGGTGGATCAACTTAACTCCTTTGCATCAGAAGTAACCAGGGTAGCGAGGGAAGTAGGTACTGAAGGGAAATTAGGTGTGCAAGCGTATGTCCGAGGGGTTGCGGGAACCTGGAAAGACTTAACGGATAATGTTAACTCGATGGCGGGTAACTTGACAGCGCAAGTAAGAAACATCGCGGAAGTAACGAAAGCGGTAGCTAATGGTGATTTATCTAAGAAGATTACTGTAGATGTTAAAGGTGAAATCTTAGATCTGAAAAATACCATTAACGTGATGGTGGATCAACTTAGTTCCTTTGCATCTGAGGTAACACGGGTTGCGCGTGAAGTAGGAACAGAAGGTAAACTAGGTGGTCAAGCACAAGTAACTGGGGTTGCTGGAACTTGGAAAGATTTAACGGATAATGTTAACTCGATGGCGGGTAACTTGACAGCGCAAGTGCGAGGAATTGCGCGAGTTGTAACCGCCGTTGCGAATGGCGACTTGAAGCGTAAGTTAATGCTAGATGCTAAGGGAGAAATTGAAACCTTGGCAGATACGATTAATGAGATGATCGATACGCTGGCAACATTCGCAGATCAGGTAACTACAGTAGCCCGTGAAGTTGGAATTGAGGGTAAACTGGGAGGTCAGGCGAAAGTACCAGGCGCTTCGGGAACTTGGAGAGACTTAACAGATAACGTTAATGAACTTGCAGCTAATCTTACTACACAGGTACGTGCGATCGCAGAAGTAGCAATTGCAGTAACGAAAGGTGACTTAACTCGATCTATTTCTGTAGAAGCACAAGGCGAAGTTGCCATCCTGAAAGATAATATAAACCAAATGATCGCCAATCTGCGCGAAACAACGCAGAAGAATACTGAACAAGACTGGTTAAAAACTAACTTAGCGAAGTTTACCAGAATGCTACAAGGACAAAGAGATTTAGAAACAGTTTCTAAATTAATCTTGTCGGAATTAGCGCCATTAGTTAATGCCCAACACGGTGTATTCTTCTTAATGGATGGTAGCGATACTCCTACAGAGTCGGTACGCGATCGCCAAAATTATCTCAAGCTACTCAGTACTTATGCTTACCGCGAACGCAAGCATTTAGGAAACCGTTTCCGAGTCGGTGAAGGAATAGTCGGACAATGCGCCCTGGAAAAAGAAAGAATCTTACTTACAGAAGTTCCAGGCGACTATATCAAAATTAGTTCTGGTTTAGGAGAATCTACACCTATAAATGTGGTTGTGTTACCTGTACTATTTGAGGGAATGGTAACAGCAGTAATTGAATTAGCTTCCTTCCGGCGCTTTAGTGAGATTCACTTAACTTTCTTAGATCAACTTACAGAAAGTATTGCGATCGTACTTAATACTATTGCTGCTAGTATGCGGACTGAGGAACTACTCAAACAATCGCAATCTTTAGCAGAAGAATTACAAGCACAACAAAAAGAACTCAGAGAAACCAACAAACGATTAGAACAACAAGCGCGTTCTCTGAAAGCATCGGAAGAATTACTAAAAAATCAACAAGAACAACTGCAACAAAGTAACGAAGAACTGGAAGAAAGATCGCGGTTATTATCTGTGCAAAATCGAGAAGTTGAACGTAAAAACCGTGAAATTGAACACGCCCGACAAGATTTAGAAGCACAAGCAAAACAACTTGCGCTCTCGTCTAAATATAAATCAGAGTTTCTTGCCAATATGTCCCACGAGTTGCGGACACCGCTCAATAGTATGCTGATTTTGGCACGATTACTATCTGATAACCCCGAAAAAAGTTTAACGCAAAAACAAGTTGAGTATGCCAAAACAATTCATTCTGCGGGTGCGGATTTACTAGGATTAATTAATGATATTTTAGATTTGGCTAAAATTGAATCTGGAACAATGTCAGTTCAAATTGAACAGATGTTATTTATTGATTTACATAGCTACATTGAGCGCACCTTTACTCAAATATCCCAAGATAAAGGTGTGACTTTCTTAATGCAATTTGACCAGCTACTACCACGGGGGATATATACCGACTCAAAGCGTTTGCAACAAGTTTTAAAGAATTTGCTTTCTAATGCTTTCAAATTTACAGAACGGGGTCAGGTAATATTAAAAGTCTTTTCAGCTACTGATGGCTGGAGTAGTGACAAACAGACTTTAAATCATGCTGAGACAGTGATCGCATTTGCCGTTACTGATACAGGCATAGGTATTCCTGCTGACAAGCAAAAGATTATTTTTGAGGCATTTCAACAAGCAGATGGAACCACCAGCCGTAAATATGGTGGTACAGGTTTAGGTTTATCTATTAGCAGAGAAATTGCTCAACTTTTAGGCGGGGAAATTTGCCTGGTGAGTACTCCAGGTCAAGGCAGTACATTTACCTTGTTCTTACCGCAAACTTATCAAGGAGGAGGAGAACATTCAAATAAAGCAGTGGTTGAACATCCCGGCGTAACAGTTACATTACCTGATGAAAGTGTTAAACCTGTTGAACCTGTTGAACCTGTAACACCGTCGGCGATTTCTATTCCACCTGCTGTATTTACTTCCTTGGCGGGTTCTACGACATCGGCATTGAGTGACGATCGCGGTAATATTCAAGCAGGCGATCGCTTAATTCTAATTATTGAAGATGACATCAACTTTGCCCGCATTTTGTTGAATATGTCACGGGAACAAGGGTTTAAGGCTTTGGTAGCACTCAATCCAGTTTCCGGTTTAACAATGGCGCGAGAATTTAAACCCCAGGCGATTATGCTAGATATCCGCCTACCAGAAATGGATGGTTGGACAGTGCTAGATCGCTTGAAACACGACCCAGAAACCCGCCACATCCCCGTCCATGTCGTTTCTATTGAAGAAGAACAAGTACGCGCACGGCGACTAGGTGCGATCGCTTATTTACAAAAACCTGTATCTAGTGATGCGATCAAAAATGCCTTTGCACAAATTAATGAATTTGTCCAGAGGCAAGTCAAGCACTTACTGGTCGTAGAAGATGACGACAATCAGCGCCACAGCATAGTAGAACTGATTGGCAATAGTGATGTTGTCACTACCGCCGTTGGCACAGGTGCGGCTGCCCTACAAGCCCTGAAAACAGACCAATATGATTGTTTAGTCTTAGATTTAGGCTTACCTGACATGACAGGCTTAGAATTGCTACAGCAAATTAAGCAAGAAAGTCATCTGCAAAGTTTACCAATCATCATCTATACCGGACAAGAGTTAACTAGACAACAAGAAATCGAAATTAAGCGGATGGCAGAGACAATTATTATTAAGGATGTGCGATCGCCAGAACGCTTACTCGACGAAACAGCCTTATTCTTGCATCGAGTACAAGGCAACTTGCCAGAGGCAAAACAGCAGATGCTAGAACAACTGCATCAAACCAATCACATCCTTATTGGTAAAAAAGTTCTGATTGTTGATGACGATATCCGCAATATCTTCGCCCTGACGAGTATGCTAGAACGCTATCAGATGCAGATTCTTTATGCAGAAAACGGTAAAGACGGTATTGCAGTGTTACAAAACACACCCGATATTGATATTGTTTTAATGGATGTGATGATGCCAGAAATGGATGGTTACGAAACAATGCGTGCTATCCGCCAGAACGAACAACTTCGTAGCTTGCCCATCATTGCTCTTACAGCCAAAGCCATGAAAGGCGATCGCGAGAAGTGTATCGAAGCAGGTGCATCCGACTACATCACCAAACCGGTAGATACCGAACAACTAATTTCAATGTTGCGCGTCTGGGTATACCGCTAGTTAGAAGTAATAACTACTTAGGATGAAGTAAGAAAGATAGAAGTACACCAAAAGTTATATGCCTCATCCTTTCCTAACTCTGTTCCATAGACTTATTGCATAAGTCGATAAATTTTGTATTTCATCTGCGTGTATCTGCGGTCATCTGCGGTTAAGTATCTAAAATCTGACTTATGCAAGAAATCTGAGGCGAGAATATGCAAATCGAACCAAAAGTTAATATCCTTCTGGTTGACGACTACCCAGAAAACTTGCTGACATTAGAAGCGATTCTAAGCGGCTTAAATCAAAATCTAGTCAGGGCTTCCTCTGGAGAAGAAGCTTTACGCTGCATACTGCATCAAGACTTCGCGGTAGTTTTACTGGATGTGCAGATGCCAGGATTAGACGGATTTGAAACCGCAACCATGATTCGGCAAAGAATGCGATCGCAACTTACCCCAATCATCTTTCTTACCGCCTTTCACAGCAATGATAATTTTATATATAAAGGTTATTCTTTAGGCGCAGTTGATTATTTACTTAAGCCAATTGATCCTGAAATACTAATTTCCAAAGTTACAGTATTTGTAGACTTATTTAAAAAAACCGCAGAAATAAAACGACAAGCAGCACAGCTTGAAGCAGTTAATGCAAAACTCCAAGAAAGTAAACAGACATTACAAGATTTTTTAGATAACGCCAACGATTTAATTCAAATCCTCTCGCTAGATGGACATTTTACCTACGTCAATCGCACTTGGCAACAAACACTAGGTTATTCTTTAGAAGAAATTAGTAACCTCACTTATTTTGATATTATTCACCCCGCTCATCGTGCCAATCTAGAATTTGTAATCAAAGCAATTCAACTAAATAAAGAAAATTGTATAATTGATACCAAATTTATTACAAAAGACGGTAAAGAACTTGAAGTAGAAGGAAATTTAAACTGTCGATTTGAAGAAAATAAACCTATAGCAATTAGGTGTATATTTCGAGATATTAGTGAACGCAAGCAAGCGGAAGAAACACGCGCTCAATTTACTCGTGAACAGGCAGCACGACAACAAGCTGAAGCAGCTAACCGCATGAAAGATGAATTTTTAGCGGTACTTTCTCACGAACTCCGCACCCCTCTTAACTCAATGTTAGGATGGGTGCGATTATTACTTACTAGAAACTACGATCAAAAAGCTACTAATCAAGCGTTGCAAACTATAGAACGTAACGCTAAATTACAGGCGCAATTAATCGAAGATATTTTAGATGTTTCGCGCATTATTCAAGGCAAATTGCAGATACATCTACACCCAATAAATCTTGTAGCAGTTATTGATGCAGCAGTAGAAGCAGTACGTCCTAATGCTGAGACTAAGGCTATTAAATTAGAACAGATATATGATGAGGTGGCAGCAAATTCCTCAGTTTTAGTACGAGGTGATTTTGCTCGCTTGCAGCAAATTTGCTGGAATTTATTAACTAATGCGATAAAATTCAGCCCACAAGGAGGAGAAGTCCAGATCACACTAAAATTAATTGAGGAAAATTTTGTCCAAATACAAATTACGGATAATGGAATTGGTATTAGTAAAGAATTTTTACCTCATATCTTTGAGCGTTTTCGTCAAGCAGATAGTACCAGTACAAGATCGCAAGGCGGGCTTGGGCTTGGGTTGGCAATAGTACGTCACATTGTTGAACTACACGGTGGTAGTATTAAAGCTGAAAGTGAAGGTGAAGATAGAGGATCAACATTTACGGTAACATTGTCTCTTATTTGTAATAATATAGAAGCCAATAATGGTAAAGCAATTATTCATAAAAGCGACAATGAATTAAATTTAGATATACCCATAAAACTTGATGGCTTGCATATACTTGTTGTTGATGATGAAGCTGATGCACGAGATTTACTAGAGGTAGTATTTGCAGAATACGGAGCTAAAGTCACCACAGCAGCATCAGCTTCAGAAGCAATTGAATTAATTAAATCATTACAACCAGATATATTAATTAGCGATATTGGGATGCCTAACGAAGACGGCTATACTTTAGTTAAAAAGGTAAGAGAACTTGATAGTCAACAAGCTAGAGAAATTCCGGCGATCGCTTTAACAGCTTACGTCACAAAAGAAGATAATAAACACGCAATTTCATCTGGTTTTCAAATGCACTTATCCAAACCAGTAGATACAAACGCATTAATTACAGCAGTAGCAAAACTTACCGGAAAAATGCCAATGATTAATCAAAAGTAGGGGCGGGTTGACCGATACCATAAATTCTACGCATAAATTCAATTAAACCCGCCCAAACACCTAGAAAAAACATCCTTAAAATTATATTTATCATCCCCATATATCTTGTAGGGGCGGGTTGACAGACACCCGAAATTATCCGCAGAAATGTAACAAAACCCGCCCAAACACCCAGAAAAAACCGCCGAAAAATATATTGCTCATCCCGATATATTCTGTAGGGGCGGGTTGACAGATACCCGAAATTCTACGCATAAATTCAATTAAACCCGCCCTAATCCCGTGAAAAAAACACAATTAAAATCATATTGCTTATGCCGAGCTATTGGTTAGGGCGGGTTTATATATATTGTAATTATAAACAATATCCTGGGCAACCCGCCCCTACATGAACATTTACCATTTGGATGGATTATTTGGATGTAATTGATCCTGCTCCCAAGACAAAGGATTATTAATTATATATTCACAAATTATGTTAAAAGATTCTTCATTACGGATAATGTGTTCATAATAATTACGCTGCCAAACCGGAACACCTATTGATTCTCTTAGTTGATTAATCCGGCGAGTAGAAGAGGTTTTAAAACTCCTAATAACTTCAGATAAGGGCTGATTACCTGATTCAATTAATTTGATTACTCCATGTATATGATTAGGCATAATTACAAATTCGTCTAACTGGACATTAGTAAACTTTTTAGCTAAAAGGTTCCAATTATATTGAACTACTTGACCATAACGGTTTAATTCTACAGTGGAATTTATTACATGACCTAGTAAACATTCACGTTGCCAAATACAAATAGTAATAAAATATAACCCTGCTTGCGTATAGTCATATCCTGGCAAGCGAATTGAACGGCGATGATGTTTATCTGGATTATATTTCATATCATGTCCGCACGAATACCCATAATATGCGTAAGGGCGGGTTTAATTGAATTAAAGCAGGATACCTAGATGTCGGTCAACCCGCCCCTACAAGAAAATTTCTTGCTCACGGCAAATACGGGAGAGCCGACATTCCTAATTATTCGGATAAAAAATGTTCATCTAGAGTTTGTTCGGCAGTAAAAGGCGACTCGCTAGGAAATGTATTTAGAGGCAATTCTGTTTCAAGAGCAGCTTGTTTTCTAGCCTTCTGATAAGCTTGATCAAAAACTTCCAGAAAATACCCTCTCAGGCTGGGACTTTCCTCAAAGGAATCTTCTAAACGAATGCGATGTTCAATAATTGAACTACGCCAACTGGTAGACCTTTTTTCGGGTTGATATTTGTACTTTAATAAGTGCATTAACAAAACTCGAAGATTACTTAATAACGCCCGCCTTTGACTACCACTCATATCTTCTACTTCTTCGATTAAGTTTTCCAGATCGAGTTCCGAAAACTTGCCGTCTCGCAAAAGTTTTGCTGTTTCTGATGCCCACAAACAAAAATCCTGATTGTATAGCTTAGAAGTGCGGTGTTGTGAGGTGGCGTAAACGCCATCGCTATTTTGAGATACTGTCATGTCAAGATACCTCGTATCATCTGCGTTTGATTAGATATACATTTAAAACTTAAAATTTGAAAAAGCAGCAACTGCTAAACAACCCCATCCCACTAAAAATGCCACACCTCCCAAAGGCGTAATAGCACCTAGCCATTTAACACCCGTAAAACTGAGCGCGTAAAGACTACCGGAAAAAATCACAACTCCTAAAATAAAAGTTACACCAGCAGTAATAAGACTTGCAGGTGGTGTTGGATAATGAGTTAACAGTAACGCTACTATTAATAAAGCTAGAGCATGATACATTTGATAACGAGCGGCAGTTTCAAAAATTAAAAGCGATCGCTCGGTAAGTCTTTCTTTTAAAGCATGAGATGCGAAAGCACCAGCAGCCACAGACAAGCCTGCTAAAATTGATGCGATCGCTAAAAAAATTCTAGTTATATCCATCTGCGATTTGTGCTGATTAATTTAACGGTAACTTAACTATAAATCTTGTCCCCTTGTCTACTTCACTCTCAACATCAATTGTGCCACCGTGAATATCCACATAGTTTTTCACGATCGCTAACCCTAACCCTGTACCAGGAATATTACCAACATTTCTAGCTCGATGAAAAGACTCAAATAAGTGAACTTGGTCTTCGGGAGGAATGCCAATTCCAGAGTCTTGAACCTCAAAGACCGCCAATTTATCCTCAATTTTTAATTTAAAATAAACTTCCCTGTCTTCAGGTGAATACTTAATCGCATTAGAAAGTAAATTGTTGAGGATGTGTCGCAGCAACTTTTCGTCCATACAGACAATCAACCTACCTAGTGAGTCGCCTAATTCTGCCGAGTTATTGATAAAAGTAATAGTGTGCTGATGACTAGCACTCAATTGCATTCCCTCAATTATCTCATCGCAAAAATTGAATAAATCAAAGGATTCTGGATTGAAATCTAGCTTTCCAGCTTCAGATTTAGCCAGCAGCAAAACATCATTTAACAATCCATTCATCTGATTGACGCAAGATTGAATCAGATTTATATAAGAAAGGTTTTTCTCTTGAGTGAAGCGCTCGCTGTAATATTCCAACAATTCAGTAGCAGACAGAATTGTAGTTAGCGGGGTACGAAACTCATGGGAAGCTATAGAAATAAAGTGAGATTTGAGTTCATTAAGTTCTTTTTCCTTGGCTAATGACTTGCTAATTTCTGACTCAGCAATTTTGCGATCGGTAATATCGCGCCAGGAAACAACAAAACCATCATTGAGTTTGGCAGCGTGGATTTCTAAAATTCTCGGTAAATATTGCTGGTTAAAAATATCGGCATAAACAGAAATTTCTGTAACTAGAGGTGTACCCGTTTCTACAACCTGGCAATACTGCTCAAATAACTGATGATGATCCGGTAGTAATTCTAGTAGGTTTTTACCAACTTGTTCTTCTTTGCTCATGCGGCTCATAGCACAAGCCGCAGCGTTAACATATTCAACTAAAAAATTTATAATATTGCCAGAGCGATCGCGAACGCTGGTATATATACCGAAACAATCCAGCATATTCTCTACTGAAGTTTGAAAGCGTTGTTCGCTGTATGCTAGTTGCCTCCTCAACCGAGTCTGTTCAACAACATTATGAATCGCCAGACGCAGGCTTTCTGGAGTCATTTCTCCTTTGACTAAATAATCAGAAGCACCGCTTTTCATCACTTGCACTGCGATCGCTTCATTCCCCTGACCTGTTAACATCACCACAGGAACATCAATAAAATCTCTCTTAGTCTTTAACTCATTTAAAAACTCAAGTCCATCAATATCTGGTAGCAGGAAATCTAGCAAAATCACATCTGGCTTGATTAACCTGCACAATTCCAGTCCATTTTCTCCATACTCTTCCTCCACAATCGTATAGCTGTATTTAGAGTCCTGAAGCAAATAACGACGATAAGTTTCTCGATCTTCTAGACAATCATCAATAATTAAAATCGTTTGTTTGTTCTCTCTCATACCTGTTTCACTGTATCGGGAAGAGTGATCGCTTCAAACCAATAACTAATTAAAAGCTGGATAGTTTTAGTCAATTTTTCAAGATTGATCGGTTTGAGAATATAACCATTAACTCCGTATTGATAACAAACTTCTATATCCTTGGGATTAGAAGAAGTGGTGAATACTACAACCGGAATCATTTTGAGTTTCTCATCCTGCTTAATTTGTTTAAGCACCTCTCGCCCATCAGTTCCTGGTAAATTGAGATCGAGCAAAATCAGTGCTGGACGTGGTGCTTTTGTTTGTTCTGTATACTCTCCACTATGATACAGAAAATCTAAAGCATCTTCCCCATCTGTACAACGATATATAGGGTTAGCAAGAGACGACTTCCGCATCGTTCGTCCAAAAGCTTCAAAATCTTCATCACTATCTTCAACCAACAACAAGCATGAACTATAATTGTCTACCATCACCTTCACCTCAACCTTGCAATGTAAAATAAAATGTACTGCCTTCACCATAAGTAGATTCAACCCAAAGGCTACCGTTATGGCGCTCAACAATTTTTCTAGCAATAGTTAAACCAGCACCAGTTCCCCCACCATACTTGTTACCCGCGTGTAGGCGCTTGAAAATGCGAAACACAGTATCACGGTGTTTTTCTCTAATACCAATGCCGTTATCTCGGACATAGAAAACACCTCCTGGTACTACATCCGTTGAACTTTTTAATAATGTGGTAGTATCTGGGTACAAGCTATCTAAATAGCCAATTTCCACCCATTTATTTTCTTTGTCGTTATACTTGATGGCATTCGTAATCAAATTACTAAATACTTCATTTACTTGAATTTGGTCACAGTTAATTACAGGCAAAGATTGGGGAATACGGATCTCTAATTTTGTATCTTTCAAATTTAGGCTAATTACTTCAATAACTTGCTTCAATACTTCGTTTAGATCTGTTTGCTCCATCGACAAATCCATTCTGCCCAAACGAGAAAAATGTAGTAAAGAATTAATCAAATCTTCCATCCGTTGAGTGAGACGGACTAAAGTTTGGAGTTTTGAGACTCCATCTTCAGTAAGTACATGACCATAGTCTTCAATCAGGAAGCTTGAGTAGTTATGAATTCCTCGCAATGGTTCTTTCAAATCATGAGAAGCAATATAAGCAAAGGCATCCAATTCGCTGTTACTGCGTTCTAACTCAATATTAATTTTTGCTAGTTCGTCAGCCTTACGCAACACAATTCCGATAATCGCACTTTTAAGTTCTAAAGCTATATCTATTTCACACTTTTTCCAAGGTAAAGACTTTAATCGCACAGTTTGTTGCCATAGCTCAAAAGATTTGCGGGGTGAAAGACGCAAACTCCCATCCTGTGCTACCTCAACTGGTTTGTCAGGATTACCTCCCCAATTTACAGTTTGAATTACTTCAGGACGAAACCATAAAATATAATTTTTAGGAATTTGAGAAATACAAAGAGCTATAATTCCACTGGCTACGTCTTTGAAACTTTCTGCTACTGGGTAAAGCTTAGGCAAGGAATCTGTGTAAAAAATATCATGCTCAAATTGTGTTTCTACCCATTGCATTAATTGGTTTAGTTCAGATTCATTTGGTGTTTTACCGATAACTACCCACTCTTCACCGGAATACAAAGCAACGCCTTGAGCAGTTACTATGTCTAGCAAATTGGTTTTGGATTTAACCAAACTATTGACAAAATTCTCTTCTTGAGTAATAGATTCGACAAATCTAGATTGAATTGATTTAATTTTTATTTTGTAATCTAAATCTTCATGGTCTTCTTTAGCAACAAGTTCTATAGACATAACTTGCCCCAAAAACTCACAAGCAGTACGCACCGCGTATGGAACATATTTAGGTGAGTAATGATGGCAAGCAATTAATCCCCAAAATTTTTTATCTTTGATTAATGAAATGGACATAGACGCAGTAACGCCCATGTTTGTCAAGTATTCAATATGTAAAGGGGAAACGCTTCTTAAAACAGAAAAACTTAAATCCAGGGGACTATTTGTAATGGGATTATTCTGAGGAATTAGTTCGGCAGGTTGGTATTTGAAGTCAGGAATTAAACGCAGCCGATTCAGAACATAGAGTTTTCTCGCTTGCAGAGGAATATCTGAAGCCGGATAGTGCAAGTCAAGAAAAGGAGTTAAAATTTCTAGCTTATCCTCTGCTACAACTGTACCAGATCCTTCATTATCAAATTGATAGAGCATGACTCGATCAAAACCAGTCAGCTTTCTCACTTCTTTGACAATAATTTGACAAAGCTCATGCAGAGTTGAAGCCTTCTGCATTTTGTTTAGAGGACTTTGTACTAAATGATGAAAGCTAAAAAAGTCAGCTTTATTTTGAAAAACAGCAGGTTCTAGTTCAAGAATTAATACCTGATCTGAGCGATGAACGATGCCATCAAAAATTAATTCTTGTTCTTCACGTTTAATAGATATAGTCAGAGGGTTGACTTTTTCAAATTCTTCTGATAAACATTCTCGTATAGAATTTATCTGTTGATCGTCGAGTAGTTCTTTTAGCGATCTTTTCAGCAAATTTTGAGGATGAATGCCGATGAGATCGAAAGTATTATTGCTAACTTGGATAATTTCTAATTCTGGTTCTTTTAAAGCAAAAAGGAGACCGTGAGGCTGAATAGCACCAGGAAGGTGAATAGCTTCGCGATCGCAGTTAGTTAAATCAACGGTTTGGGGGGTTATGACTTCTGACTGACTCATCTGCTGGCTGTAGTCTTGGGAATCACATCTTTTTCTATCTTTCCCATAACTCAGCCCCAGATTGTTAAATCAGGCAAAATAGCATAAACAGGACTTACGCAAAGCCTCTATCTGTAGGGTGCGTTAGCGAAGCCTAACGCACCCTACCCACTGGTATAGTTATAACCCTGCAAACCACTCATAACCCTGATCTTCCCAATATCCTTTCGATGGCATCAGATTACTAACTAAAGTTATTTGAGTTACCCACTTACTTTGCTTGTAACCCAACTTAATAGGAGAAGCTAATCGCAGAGGCGCACCATTGTCAATAGATAAAGGCTGTCCATTTTTTTGATAAGCCATCAAAGTTTGAGGATGCAACGTTGAAGCTATATCCCAACTAGAATAGTAACCATCGGCTGATTTAAAATAGGCATAACGAACATTTGCTTTAGGTTGAGCAAGAGACACAATATCCCGTAACCGTATACCACCCCATTCCACAATAGCTGCCCACCCCTCAACACAAACATGGCGAATAATCATAGAAGTTAGAGCCATTCGCTGAATATCTGCCATACTCAGGCTAATAGGATTATTCACATCACCGTCAATAGTCAAACGAAACTTCTCTGAATCTATTTTCGGAGTTTCGTCAAATGTATTAATAAGTAAAGCATCTGGCTCGATCGCACTCTTAGGAAACTCAGGTACAGGCTTTTGAGGATTTAATAATAAAGCTTCTACACTCTGATTGAAAGGTTCAAAAGTTTTACCTACAGCCTCATCAAACAAACTTGAACCACAAGCGTTTAATAATAAACCGAGACTGGAAATTCCAGACAACTGAAGAAAACGGCGACGTGGTAAGTAACGCTTTGGAACTTGAATCAAACTCATAATTATACCTCTATAAAAAGATAGACTTAATTAAACGTGAACCACCTACTTTTAGACTAAGTAAGGAGTGAATCACCGCAAAAATTATTACAGTTGGCACAAAAATAAAATGAACTACTCTTAATGCTTGCCAACTACCAAATAAATCAACAATCCAGTGCAACTGAGCAGGTTTATACATTCCTAAACCACTCAGTAATGGTAGTAATAAAACCGGAATAATCGCAGTGTAAGCTAATTTGTGCCAAGCATAAGTTTTGCGTTTTATATTCTGACTTTTTTGGATAGCAGATATGTCACTGCTACTGATAAACCGATGCTTCCACCGACGAGTAATGAAAATGTATGTACCGTAGAACAGTAAATTAATAGCAAATAACCACATAGCCGCGAAGTGCCAGTGTCTACCTCCAGCCAGCCAACCCCCCAACAAAAAGATAGATGGAAATTGCCAACCTGCCCTTCCCCCAAAAACAGGGTTAGAGTTATAAATCTGTAGTCCACTGGTAATCATCAAGCTGAGACTGATTAGGTTAATCCAGTGGAATATTTTGGCAAAGATAGGTTGATTAGATTTAGGTCGAGACTTAGGGCGTTGAGAAGAAACAGATGAATCCATAGCTGATAAATAGGTAAATTTAGCGGTTACCAACACAAACTTTATGCTGTCAAGGCTAAAGCTTGTAGAAAAAAATATTATGGGGATAATTTGGGCTTGTCTAATATACGATTTCAACCTTTGTTTGGATTGTGGTTAGATATGAGATGGCGATCAAGAACATCCAATCTATCTAATTGTTCGTAGATTGATTAGATATCTACGAAACTAATGAAATTAAACGAATATCTTTTACAACGCCGCCAATTACTGTCCTATTTTGGGCTAGGAATTGGCACAGTCGCACTTAGTCTGGGTTTCAAAAAAGCAACTACTCCAACTTCTGCTTTTACTGCTGATGCTTCCCCTGATGCTGTCCCTAACTCTACCTCTGTTGCTGCCTCATCAACTAGGGAATCTTTACCAGAATTTCAAGGTCTTAGCCAATGGCTAAATTCTACTCCTCTTAAAGTGGCTGACCTCAAAAATCAAGTTGTATTAGTGCAAATTTGGACGTTTGCTTGCATCAACTGCCAACGCACCCTACCATATATAACTCGTTGGCATCGCCAGTATGCCGCTCAGGGACTTAAGGTGATTGGGATACATACCCCAGAATTTCCCTTTGAGCGGGATGTGAATAATGTTAAAAAAGCTTTGAAGCGGCACAAAATTAGCTATCCAGTTGCTTTGGATAATGAGTATAAAACTTGGAATGCCTACCAGAACAATTATTGGCCGCATCTATTTTTAGCAGACCGTCAGGGATTTTTGCGTTATGACCACATTGGAGAAGGAGCTTATCAGGAAACCGAACAATTAATTAAGAAACTATTAGGGTAGGTCAATGGGTACTTCTACATTGCTATCAGCAGGTTTGTCAGTAAGCGCAGGATTATTGACAGTTGTATCACCATGTGTATTACCTATACTACCCGTAGTAGTGGGGCGATCGCTCACTTCTCATCGCTATGGCCCCTTAGCTTTAGTCGCCGGACTAATTAGCGGTTTTGCCACTATCGGCAGCTTAATTGGTGTAACCGCAAGCTGGTTTGTCGGACTAGCTAGTTTACTGAGGAATAGTGCGATCGCACTACTTCTATTAGCTGGTTTAAACGCAATTTTTCCACAATTGAGCGATCGCTTATTCAGCTATTTGCGTTTCGGTAGTTGGTTAAAAGAACCAAAACAAGTTGGATTAGCAGGAGAATTTTGGCTAGGAACACAACTCGGTCTGCTGTGGACTCCCTGCGCTGGTTCAGTGCTTGGCAGTATCCTCATTCTTGCTGCGGTCAAGCATGATACAGCCACAGCCTTTGTTCTGCTAGTGTTCTATGGTTTGGGTGCAGGGATACCATTACTAGCTATAGCTTACGGGGGGCGTTATTTCAGCCAACATTTGTTTAAATTACGCTCCAAAACTGCTGTTATACACAAAATTGGTGGTGTGATAGTCGTAGTTAGTGCGATCGCAATTCTTCTAGGCTGGGATGTAGAAATACAGCTTTGGTTAGCTCCAATTTTCCCTCCCCTGCCACTTTAAAACAACTAATAAAACTTACGCACAGCCCCCCTGAAAAAGGGGGGTTGGGGGGATCAACACAGACTGAAACACGGTATAACTAATCTTGCGTAAGTCCTGTTATCAAAGAAATTAAGGCTTATTAGTAGAGTCCTTCTTCATCGCATCACCAGACTTATCCTTACTCATCGCATCGCCTGGTTTGTTCATCGCATCACCAGACTTATCCTTACTCATTGCATCACCTGGTTGACTCATCGCATCACCAGACTTATCCTTACTCATTGCATCAGAGGCAGCAGGGTTACTATTGGGATTAACTTGATTATTACTAGAAGCAGGAGAAGAACAGGAATTTAAACCAGCGCTGAGGGTCAGACTAGCGATTAAAACAAGCACTTTCCAATTCATATCATTAACCTTTGAATATATTTAGTAAATGAGAGCAGGTAACACCATCTCATGGCTATTGCCTCATGGTCGTTACTCTATTACTACGAACTCGCGCTTGTTTTGGATTACAAATATTTAAAACAAAACCAATTAGCTCTATCAACCGTATTTAAAGTAATGAGATGCAGTTATACAAAATGAGAAAGTGCATCTTGACTGAAATAAATTTATAAACTTGACTGATGCCTAGTGCTTATTATTCAAAACTTATGGATATTGACTCTACGAGCAGTCCAACTGAAAAGGTACTCCCAACAGATGCAGAAGTATTTCGTGCCTTAAAAGCTGGTCAATCTGATGCTATAGGTATTCTTTACGATCGCTATGCCAGCCTTGTTTATAGATTAGCACTCAAAATATTGGCTAATTACCAAGAAGCAGAAGACCTAACCCAAGAAATTTTTCTCACACTTTGGCGTAGCAATACCTATAATCCCGCCCGTGGTTCTCTCAGTAGCTATTTAACAACTCTGACTCGCTCAAGAGCAATTGATAAGATTCGTTCTCGTGGCACAAAGCTGAAATTCCTTCAGCGTTGGGGGCAAATGATGAAAACTGAAACAGCTTCTAATACACCATTTGAAGCAGCATCTTTAAGCCAACGTTCTCACCATGTTCATTCTGCTCTTGCCCAACTTCCAGCAAATCATCGTCAAGTATTAGAGATGGCTTACTACGATGGTCTTAGCCAATCAGAGATTGCTAAACAATTAGATATACCCTTGGGAACAATCAAAACTTGGTCGCGCCAAGGCTTACTAAATCTGAGAAAGAACCTACAAGATTTTATTGAATAATTGTATTATGACTGAACCACTACTTCCTGAACGTCATACAGAATTAATGGCAGGATATGTCCTCGGCAACCTTAGCTCCCAAGAAGCTGAGGAATTTAACCAACTCCTAAAAGAACATCCTGAATTAAACACAGAAATAAATAGTTTACAGGAAGTGTTAGCGTTGATGCCCTACACTTTATCTGAAATAGAACCGCCACCACACATCAAGGAAGCTGTTCTGCAAACTGTCCATAGCGAAATGCAAAGAAAGCCAACTCAAAAGCGGTTTTCATTACCTTGGAGTCAGATAGCTGGAGCGCTCGCTGCAACTTTTATTCTTGCTTTAGGTTGGGATAACTATCATCTCAAGCAACAGGTGAGTACTCTGGAGATTGAGGCAGCACGGCAAAAAGATGTGATCGCCATGCTCAAAAATCCCGATACTCATTTAGTTGCTCTCAAAGGTATGGATAGAGCACAGAAAGCGGGAGGAAGTGTTGTGATGACACCAGGCGAACCCAAATCTGTATTAATCCTACAGAATCTTCCTATTTTACCTAAAGGTCAGTTTTATCAACTTTGGGCTGTAGTTAATGGTGAAAAAATTCCTTCAGGAACATTTAATGCTAATTCCCAAGGAACGGTTTTAGTTAAGCTTGCTACTCCCCCAACTTCAGAGGTAACAGGGTTAGTTGTAACTGTAGAAGCCTCACCAGTTCCTCAAATTCCATCTGGGCCTATGGTAATGACGAGCAACTTGTAGAGACGCGATATATCGCGTCTCTACAGCAGGATATGTAGCAAGATTTTCGTAAATTGTTAATTTTGCGTAAGATCCTATCCGAAAAATAATTAATCGGTAAAAAATATCTGCGTAGCCTGCGGCAAGCGCAAAGCGCTATATCTGCGGTTAAAACATCTTTAAATCACTTTTCGGATAGACTCTAAGTCCTGCCGATCGCAAAACATCCCGATCAGCTACGAGTCGCTTCTAGTATGCGAGAGAAATAAAAGCGAGTACGAGTCATTTCCTGTCTTTGAACACTAAAACCTTGACTTTCTAGGATTTTGACAACATCTGCTTCACGATGTAGATAAGCACGAGTTGCTTTACTAGGGCCAGGGAAAAAGCTACCAATTTTTTTGAGGATACTTAAAGCACAAGTTTTTGGTGCAAAGCTGAGAATTATGCGAGATTCTGCCATAGCAGCAAGGTGAGAAATCATCTCGGCTGCCTTATCTTGAGGATAGTGGATCAACACATCTAGGCAAATCACCGTGTGGTATTTACCAGTTAAGGCTTCTAAATCCTGCACACTGAAGGTAGGATTGCTAGTGTTACCTAACGCTGCCTCGGCTCTTTCCTTAGCTTCCCCAATCATTTTTTCAGATATATCACTGGCATTAACTTCCGCACCAGCAGAAGCGAGGGGAATACTCAAACTACCAACGCCACAACCTGCATCACAAATAGATAAATCAGCTAAATTTCCATCTGCTTGCAGCCAATTCAACACTTGATCAACTGTTTGCTGATGTCCAGAACGGATATCTAGCTGGACTTTATTAACCTCTCCATCCCCATATATCCGTCGCCAACGGTCAAACCCTGTGGAATTAAAGTATTCTTTAACAACGGTTTTGTCATCAACTGCGTTCATAAAATAATTCTTGTGCTTTTGTAATTGTTCCCAACGGTTAACTACTATACGGCTTAACTACTTCTATAGATATAGGCACTGGTAGGTTAAATATCAGGGAATAACCGTTCCCAAGTTAGTTCTGCGGTTGTTGGATCTAAATGCCAACGTAGTAAAGAATATTGTTGTTGGTGATCTTCAGCAATAAATTGACTAGCAGAAAGGGATGGTAAACCAATAGCGCGTCGTGGTGTTTCCGTTGCTAGTGCGATCGCACTTTCAACTCCACAAATACCCCACTTAACTAAATTCTGCACACCTTCCAATAGCCCTAATGTAGTTCCCGACAACGTACCATCGCTTAAGCGTGCAGTAGCATTTTTAACTTCAATTTGCCTTGTATCCCAAGGATAAACACCATCAGGTAATCCCAAAGGTGCTAAAGCGTCGCTAACCAAAAATATTCCTTGCTCATAATCACTTGCACGTAAAATTAACTCAAGCATGATTGGCGAAACGTGCTGTCCATCAGCAATTATCCCACACTGAACATGAGGATTCATTAACGCCGCTCCTAATAAGCCTGGTTCGCGGTGATGCAATGGTGGCATAGCATTAAAAGCATGAGTCACCATCGTTGCACCTTGTAAAAATGCCTGCTGTGCGAGACTTGTTGTAGCTTGCGAGTGTCCTAAACTAACAGTAATACCCAAAGAACGTAAATAAGGAATTACCTCACCAGTCGCATCTAATTCTGGTGCTAAAGTGATAATTTTTACAATATCTGCATAATCACTTAATACTCGCTTGACATTATCAGTGGTTAGCGGCAATAAAAATTCTGCTGGATGTGCGCCACGTTTTTCTGGGTTTAAAAATGGCCCTTCTAGATGAACTCCGAGAATTTGTGCTGTTGTTGATTTTTGCCCTTGAGGACTGGATACAAAATCTGATATTACTGAGAGCGATCGCACAATATTTTCTACAGAAGTAGTAACCAGCGTTGGTAAAAACCCATCAACTCCCTGTAACCATAACAATTGACAAATTTTCTCTAGCTTGTCGCCATCAGCACAAGTTAAATCTGTAAAAGCTAAACCTAAACCCCCATTAATCTGAAGATCGACCCCACCAAGGGATATCCAATCACCTTGTACATCCAACACTTCCAAATCTGGTGGCGGTATCCTTTGCAACACAGTATCCATTGACAGAATTTTCTCGATTCTGCCCTCACGCATCCAAATTTGCTGTAATCCTTGATAGCCTGGGATTCGAGCATTAATCAGATCAACAGGTAAAGAACTTTTACTATTTGCTACTTGTGTCATTTCTGGCTTAATTTATTACTTAAAATGCGACCCAGTACTTAATCTATGTCTAAGTTGCTCCACATTCAAAAATATATAGCAGTTACCTAGCTCCCAGTCAGCTTTTCTCTTTAATAATGTCTGTATAAGTTTCACCCCTATAACTACAACTTGTCCTCAGCTTTGTGTCTCTAGCCATAAAACCAAAAATATCCCCTCTGACGTTGACACCAGAGGGGGTTACTGATCGAGTTACTTATTTCCGTGACTGATATTGACTAATTTGACGCAGTAGCAACTTTATTAACATACAAGTCAGAGTTCAGCGTTAACCGCAAATCTGCTCTTGGGTCAATTATGATTAAGTTATTCTGTTGCTGGGTGCTAGGAATTTGACCTGTCAAGATACTGCCCAAAATATCTCCGGCATTGATGTTTTGACCAGTGACCCTTCCTAAAATTGCTTGAGCGGCAGCCGTTATAGCAGCAGTTTGCAAAGAACCTGGGTTAACATTAGTCGCCTGCTGCTGACCAGTGATTAGTCCAGAAGTTGCATCAATCTGATCGTAAGATTGATTACCAATAATTAGTGTACGTGCATCAAACCGCATCCCTAAAAATTGATTGCCAGAAGAAAGTGGTGATAGGCGACCTTGAATTTCACTATTTCTGGGAATTAAAATTTCTCCCGCGCTGTTTTTGATATCTTGATCAACAATTAGGGTGAGGTTAGGAATACTTTCATTAGGTGCTACAACTATGCGAGTTTGTTCTCCTCTAACAACAATTGTTTGACCTACTTTGACCCTAAGATTAGCACTCTGATTACTACCACCAGTTGTAGCACCAACAATATATCTGTTGACATTCGTGCTAATATCTAATGCTGGTACTTCTCCTTCATTGACCATCGTTTGATAAAGAAAAGCTGCTACCTCACCACGAGTAGTAGTCTGATTTGGTCGCAATCTATCTATTACAGGATAGTTAACTACCATTTGCTGTTCTGTAGCAGCAGCTATCTTATTACGAGCATATTGAGGAATATCAGCAGCATCTTTATAGGCTCGCAAAATAGTGGTTGTAGAACCTTGGGGATCTATATTCAAACCACTGGTTAAGGTTACTAATGCCTGAACCCTGGGAATCTTCGTATCAGGTGCAAAATTCGTTGTAGTCACACCTGACATAAAACCAGTTTTATAAGCTTTTTGAATTTTACTGTATGCCCAGTGTTTTGTAGAAACATCCTTAAATGTGTATCCCTGTGGGCGCGTTTCTTTATTATCCGGAAAAGCAGCTTGCACAAGTGCAGCAAACTCAGCCCGCGTTACAGCTTGATCTGGTTTAAAAGTGCCATTTTCATATCCACTAATAATATTTCGATCTGCTAACGCTTCAATGAATGGACGCGCCCAATGATTATCAATATCAGAAAAATCTGCTGCTGTTGCTGGAGCAGAAATTATGAAAGGCACAACGGCATTAGCTGTTATTCCTAAAGCTACTAATGCAGCAGTTTTTGATTTAAAACCTGAAAAAACGCTCATTGAACAACTCCTCAAAAATTTGTTAAAAGTTTACACTATGAAAGCTATTTTTTTTACAAAATCACCAATTTCATTTAAAAGGGTGACATTTAATAGTGTTGAATGGTAATATCATTCATTCTTATTTAGGGTAGGCATTCTAGATCAGCTTGCCTTGCTGTTTCTTATGTCGAGATCGGGTAGTGTTAAGTTCCTGATCCTAGAGCAGATTATTAGAGGGTCAAACTCCACATCCATAAATTATTTATCTCAGGTTAAAATTGAAAAATTATTGCTCAGATGTGCATAGTAGAGAGATTACAATCCTCCTTGGAGTCGGGAGGATAATTAGTAGCTTAACTAAACGGCAGGTTTTGAAAATGCCAGGTGCGATCGCGCATTACTCTCTACTAGCTCGATTAAGATAAAAATCTTCCTGAAAACTCAGTTGCAAATCTTTCTTTAGGTCAATAACAATTAAATTATTTTGTCGTTGATTGCGAGTAGGTCGGTTGTTAATTATTGTGGTGACAATTGGTACAGGATTAATTCGATAGCCAGCCAACTTACTAACAATTACTTCTGCTGCAGTAACGGCAGCAGCTTCTCCCAATCTTCTGTAGTTATAAGTCACTGGTTGCCTATCGTTGAGGAGTTGTGAAGTCACATTAATGTTGCCGTATAACCGATTACCAATAATTAGCCGTTCCGATAAAAATTGCACCCCTATAAATGTAGAATCATCATAACGAGATACTAGCTGACCTTGAATTTCACTATTTTTAGGAATTACAACCTCGCCTTGTAAGTTTTTAATATCTTCAGTAATTAGCACGTTGAGAGAGGTTGTTTGCCCAGGCACTAAAGTTAACTTATCTGCACCGCGATAAACAGCTTTGATGATTGTATTTTTTGAAACTTTATATTTTTGAGCAAGTAGCTCCTGATTATTACCGTCATCTCCTTCAGTCTTGCGGAGGTTATTAGGTATAGTATCTACCGACGTATCCAGTGTAGGCTGAGTTTCAGGTTGAACTTGTACAAGGTAATGCCCAACTTGTGTACTTTGAGCAAGTGGCAAAGCGTGATGATTATGAAGATCAGAAAATGTTGTTGCTGTAGCTGGGGTATAAATTACCAACGGTGCAGTAATGCTTGCTGTTATTGCTAAAAAGAGTAATCTTGAACTGTTATTGCTGTTGCTAGATAGGTGAGGACATTCTTTATTATGAAACCTTTGGTAACAAAAGCTTTTAAAAAAGCTTTGGGCTGATAGCTGATAGCTGACTGCTATAAATGACGAATCTCTAAACTGAACCATAAAGACACACCAACTGGGTAAGCTATATTTTGACGTTATAACTGGTTAAAAAGTTCCAATTAAATGTAATAATGACCGATGACTAAGCATAATTTACTATCAGTGAATGCAACTCGGTATCAGCATGAATAAACCACTAATTGGCATTATCATGGGTAGCGATTCCGACTTGCCGACAATGCAAGATGCGATCGCAATTTGTGAAGAATTTAATATTCCCTGTGAAGTCGCAATTGTCTCTGCTCATCGTACACCAGACCGCATGGTGGAATATGCGAAAGTGGCACACGAACGCGGCATTAAAGTAATTATCGCGGGTGCTGGTGGCGCTGCACATCTTCCTGGTATGGTTGCCTCTCTCACTCCCTTACCTGTAATTGGAGTACCAGTGGCGACTCGCAACTTACAAGGCGTTGATTCCCTTTACTCAATTGTGCAAATGCCAGCAGGCATTCCCGTCGCAACTGTCGCTATTGGCAATGCTAAAAATGCTGGTTTACTCGCAGTGCAGATTTTGGCATCCCACCAAAGCGAGTTACTTGCAAGAGTTCAGCAATATCGCCAAAATTTAGCTCAATCCGTATTAGATAAGCAAGCACGCCTTGAACAACTAGGGTATCAGCAATATTTAGCAAATCAGGGTTAGCTTCCTTAACTGTGATTTAATCATCTGTCTAAAGGTATATATCAATGTGGATATTCTTCTAAAGGCAGATGGCTAGCTATATTTTTAGTGTTAATAGAAAATTTGTATTCTCTGATACAGAAATCGAATGTTCAGACATACAAGATTTGGTACATCTACAATACAAAATTTCCTCTTAGTAGTGCCAAAAGTAAGTTTGGCTCCGCTAATTTTATTGATTTACCTCTGTTGCTAGCTGAATGCCATCATTAACCCAATACTGGATTATGTTTAAACAAGGGCTGATGCCAAAGTTGTCTAAAACTAAAAGTAAGCGAACTGACAAGTCAGCGCTTGCGCTATCGCAATTAAATTGGCAGGGTACTGTACGCCGGACTGCCAAAAGTTTTCGGCAATTGCAACTAACAATTAAGCATTTATCACCAAGTTGGCAAGCTTGTCTGCCCATAGCTAGCTTAATTGTGTTGTTTTCAGCTTATGCAGCAGTTGCCCAAGATACTGCCCCAACTGCTCCTAGTATTACAACTACAGACTTAAAGGTAGCAATGGATACCTTATGGGTAGCGATCGCTGCTTTCCTAGTGTTCTTTATGAACGCGGGTTTTTGTATGTTGGAAACTGGCTTTTGTCGTCAGAAAAACGCTGTCAACGTGCTTGCCAAAAACTTGATTGTCTTTGCCCTGGCAACAGTTGCTTTCTGGGCAATTGGTTTTGGCTTAATGTTTGGTGACGGCAATGACTTTATTGGCACCAGTGGATTTTTCCTGAATGGAAGCGATAACAGTCCGGCAACAGGGGATGCTTACCAAGGGATATTCAGTTCTCTTAACTGGACTGGTGTCCCACTAAATGCTAAGTTTTTGTTCCAACTCGTGTTTGCGGGTACTGCTGCCACAATTGTTTCTGGTGCAGTAGCAGAAAGAATCAAGTTTGTTGACTTCCTGATCTTTAGTATTTTACTCGTAGGTATTGCTTACCCCATTAGTGGACACTGGATTTGGGGTGGTGGTTGGTTAGCAGATATGGGTTTCTACGACTTTGCTGGCTCAACGGTCATTCATTCATTTGGTGGTTGGGCAGCACTCATGGGAGCAGCATTTTTAGGCCCTCGGCTTGGTAGATATCAGGATGGTCAAGTTATTGCTATGCCAGGGCATAACATGAGCATTGCCACATTGGGTTGTTTAATTCTGTGGTTAGGTTGGTTTGGCTTCAACCCTGGATCAACAATGGCTGCCGATCCGAATGCGATTACTCACATTGCCTTGACAACTAACATGGCGGGTTCGGCGGGTGCGATCGCAGCTACAATTACAGCTTGGTTGTATCTGGGTAAGCCAGACTTATCCATGATTATCAACGGTGTTTTAGCAGGGTTAGTAGGGGTTACAGCTTCCTGCGCTTACGTGAGTATGACCAGCGCCTTAATTATTGGCTTAATTGCTGGAGTTTTAGTAGTTTTCTCAGTTACCTTCTTCGACAAGCTCAAAATTGACGATCCAGTGGGTGCAACTTCGGTTCACCTTGTCTGTGGGATCTGGGGAACTATAGCAGTTGGTTTATTTAGTGTCGGCCCTGGTGGCTATCCCTGGATGGTTGATTTAGCAGGTAAACCAGTTGGCCCACATGGTTTATTGTTAGGTGGTGGATTCGGAACACTAATTCCTCAGCTAATTGGTATTATCTCTGTAGGCGGTATGACTGTACTTGTGAGTAGCATTTTCTGGTTAGCACTCAAAGCTACATTAGGTATCCGTGTAACTCCAGAAGAAGAGATGGAAGGGTTAGATATTGCGGAACATGGGATGGAAGCCTACAGTGGTTTTAGCAACGAAACAGGCACAGGTGCTTTTGCTGAGGCTGGGATAGACGGAGGCAAAAGTAGTTTCTCAGGTGGAGTTATCTCGTAGCTTTTAGCTGAGATGTTGTACCTATTGCGATCAATCGCTCTTAGTTTTTCAGCTTGAATCTGCATAAATTCACTTTTCAACCCACTAAAGCTTCTAGATCGCTTTAGTGGGTTGGTTTTTATGTCGATCATCTACCGTATGATTTATCTTTATCCAAGTATTTTGTTACTTGTGATACAGAATTGGCATGAATGAATTGGTGCAATCAAATTCATGCCTAAAGTTGCTGGTGTGGAAGGATCGAAACAAGTGTTGAAAAAGGTTTTGCTCGTCGGGGTAATTGCCCTGTGGCTATTAAGTTTCCCTCTTGCGGGTAGCGCCCTAGCTCAAACAGCAGATGAAGTTACGATTGATACTGGTGATACAGCATTTATGTTGATCTCGGCAGCACTTGTGCTGTTAATGACACCAGGGTTAGCATTTTTTTATGGTGGATTAGTGCGATCGCGCAACGTCCTCAATACAATGATGATGAGCCTCATTTTGATGGGGCTGGTAGGGGTTACTTGGGTGTTATGGGGCTATAGTCTGGCTTTTGCACCAATTTCTGTGAGCGGAGATTGTTCAAACCTACCAGACAGTCTTCAACTTAGTGCCAATCCGATCATAGGCAGCTTAAACTGGCTATTTTTAAACAACGTTGCCTTTGATCAACCAGATCCAGTTTGCTACGCCCCAACCATTCCGCATCAATTATTTATGGTGTACCAGATGATGTTCGCCATCATCACACCTGCTCTAATTTCAGGAGCAATAGTTGAGCGGATGAGTTTTAAGGCATTTTTCTGGTTCGTAATCCTTTGGTCTACCTTTATTTATGCTCCCTTGGCTCACTGGGTTTGGGGCAAAGGTTGGATCTTTGCAATGGGGGCATTAGACTTTGCTGGTGGTACAGTAGTCCACATCAGTTCCGGCGTTTCTGCTGTGGTTGCAGCTTGGGTAATTGGGCCTCGCAAAAATTTTATGATTCAACCTGCCGCACCCCATAACGTACCTTATGTACTACTAGGCATTGGTCTATTGTGGTTTGGCTGGTTTGGTTTTAATGCTGGTAGTGCTTTAGGAGCAGGAGCATTAGCAACCGTCGCATTTGTCGCAACAATGGTATCGGCGGCGGCTGGTGGTCTGACTTGGGTAATTGTCGAATGGGGACTAAGAGGTAAGCCAACTGCGATTGGAATTGCTAGTGGATTTTTAGCAGGATTGGTAGGTGTTACCCCAGCAGCAGGATTTGTTACCCCCATTGGAGCAATTTTAATTGGTTCAATCACCTCTCTTTGCTGCTTCTATGCTGTCAGCCTGCGGGCAAAGCTACAGTTTGATGATTCCTTGGATACCTACCCTATTCACGGAGTTGGTGGTACTGTAGGAGCTATTCTGACAGGCATTTTTGCTACTAAAGCTGTTAACGAAGCAGGCAACAATGGCTTGCTGTTTGGTAACCCAGGACTATTAATCCCACAGATAGTTAGTGTAATAGTGACCTATATATTTGCCGCAGTAGGTACTTATGCAATTCTCAAACTTCTAGGATTATTCATGGAGTTACGGGTTCAACCTAACGCTGAGGATCAAGGTTTAGATATCAGTGAACATGGTGAAGAGGGTTATGGGGAGGAGTTTGCCTCTGGATTGAGTTTTATTGATAAAAAGGCGATTTAATCAGTGACTAATTATCATTTATCAGTTATCAAAAGAATGCTGAGTGATAATTGGTAATTGATAATTGATCATTGATTACTATTGTGTTCCCTCGATTGAAACTCTTTCCTACTTGGGCTTTCTTAGCATTAGGTACTAACATCCTTGTAACGACGGTGATTCTGTTGGTTCTACGGAATCACTGGTTGTCCGCAAGCCTTGCACAACAAGTGACGAATTTTACTCCTCAGCCTTGGCATGGGAGTAAAACTTTGGCACAGCCAAGTAAGTTAAAGCAAAATGATTTACCGTTGGGCGGACAGCTAAGTTATAAAGATTGGATTGGTATACTGGGGCGCGAAGCTAAAGCTAAGGCTTCCCAGCAGCCACAACATTTAAGCATCATCGCTGGTGACTCTTTAAGTAGGTGGTTTCCCGACCACCTTTTGCCTCAAGAACGTATTTGGCTAAATCAAGCAATTTCTGGGGAGACTTCTACAGGTTTACTGAGAAGATTGTCTTTATTTGATCAGACTCAGCCAGAAATCATTTTTGTGATGATTGGGGTTAATGATCTACTTCGCGGAGTCCCAGATAATCAGCTTTTAGCGAACCAGCAAGAAATTATGCGTTATTTGCGGCGATCGCATCCCCAATCGCAAATTGTCTTCCAATCAATTTTGCCTCATGCTGGGGCAAGTGCAAGCTGGGAAGGTCGCGATCGCCTACTGAAGTTAAGTAACATTCGCATTCGTGAGCTTAATCGTAAACTAGCTGCGATCGCCTCAACTGAAGGTGTTAGTTATCTCGATCTTTACCCGCTATTTGTTAACGAACAAGGCGATTTGCGCCCAAGCCTGAGTACCGATGGCTTGCATCTCAACTACCAAGGATATATAGTTTGGCGATCGGCGTTGCAAGTTTTTATCCAACTGAAATTACCAGCGCGGTTTTCACATCTTGATAAATTCCTGCCCAGTCCAGCACCTAGTAAGATTAAAGAGAATTAAGCTCTGATTTCGCACAATTTTCTACAGGACGCGGCGCATGGATACGAAAGCTTTTAAAAGATCACTCCACAATTCGGAAAATTACCATCGCAAAGGATTTGGTCACGAAGCAGAAGTGAATGGTGTCCTGAAGTCGGAGTATCAAAGCAATTTAATTCAACAAATTCGAGAAAATAACAATACACTACAACGCGGTGATGTTACTATCCAGTTAGCACAAGCGTTTGGCTTTTGTTGGGGCGTAGAAAGAGCCGTAGCAATGGCTTATGAAACTCGCCAGCATTTCCCTAATGAAGATATCTGGGTAACTAATGAACTGATTCACAATCCTTCTGTAAATCAGCGCTTGGAGGAAATGCTCATCCGCTACGTTCCAGTAGATGCAGGAAAAAAAGACTTTTCTGTAGTTAATCCTGGTGATGTGGTGATCTTACCCGCATTTGGGGCAACTGTTCAGGAAATGCAACTTCTTAACGATAAAGGTTGCAAAATTATTGATACTACCTGTCCTTGGGTTTCTAAAGTTTGGAATACTGTTGAAAAGCATAAGAAAAAAAATTATACATCTATTATTCACGGTAAGTACAAGCACGAAGAAACAGTTGCTACAAGTTCTTTTGCTGGAACTTACTTAATTGTCTTTAATATGGCAGAAGCAGAATATGTTTGCAACTATATTCTTAACGGTGGTAATCGTGATGAATTTATGTCAAAATTCAGCAAAGCTTGCTCAGTTGGGTTTAATCCTGACACTGATTTAGAACGAGTAGGCATTGCTAACCAAACAACAATGTTGAAAACTGAAACTGAGCAGATTGGTAAGCTATTTGAGCATACTATGATGAGAAAGTATAGCCCAGATCAGCTAAATGAGCATTTCCAAAACTTTAACACTATCTGCGATGCTACTCAAGAACGTCAAGATGCGATGTTTGAACTGGTGAAGGAAGATTTAGATTTAATGGTTGTAATTGGTGGATTCAATTCATCTAATACCACTCAGTTACAGCAAATTCCAATTGATAGAAATATTCCTTCTTATCATATTGATAGTGCAATTCGCATTCACCCAGGAAATCGAATTGAGCATAAGCCAATAGGAAAGGATTTAGAAGTAGTAGAAAATTGGCTACCTGAAGGTAAAGTTGTTGTGGGAATTACTTCTGGCGCTTCTACACCAGATAAAGTAGTGGAAGAAGTAATTGAGAAGATTTTTGAATTAAAAGCTGTTGCGGCTGTGGTTTAAAGCTGGTTTGTAAAATATGTGCGATCGCACTGTTACCTTAGTATCAAATTACCATAGGAAAGATGCGATCGCACTTTTTACATTAAATTTGTGTGTCACTTGTGGCGTAATTATTTTATAGTTGTTTGGTGTTAACAAACGGAGAATTTTCCATGTCCAAAGAAATAATTGAAAAAGCGGTTGCTGGCTATTTTGACAATATGGTAGCCATGAACCCCCAAGGCTGGGTAGATAATTTTGCGGAAGACGGAATTGTTTACGATCCAGTCGGTAATCCACCAAGCATTGCACATGAAACTTTTCAAGATTTTTTTGGGATGTTGTCTAGTTTCTTTAAAAGCATGGAAATATCAAAAGACTCAATTTTTATTTCGGCAAATCAGGCAGCAGTTAAATGGACTATGAGAGTAGTTGCTAAAAATGATAAAAATGCCTCTGCTGAAGGTATTAGTATTTTTGAAATTAACGAAGCTGGCAAAATTCAAAAAGTTTCAGCTTATTGGGATGATACTGCTTTAAGATCGCAATTGCAAGGCAGTAAAAATAGTTAGTATTAAGTAAGTAACATCAGCACAAGTATCTCTAATCTAAATAAATGCTATAAATCCTAAATTTTTTACTAAGCTGTCAGTCATTTAAGTTGTAAGCTGTTGTGCATTTAAATTTAACTGTTGATTATTATCAAGTGCTTGTAGTGCAAGCGTCTCGCTCGCTAGCGATATTAAATTTAAATGCGTCTTAGCTTACTGTTGCCCTTAATGGGGGAAGAGGTTACGGGCAAAGGGAAATGTTTATGCTTATACCCTTTTTCCCTTACCCTTTTCCCCCTATAGTTTATATGGCAGGTTAAATGTGGAATAGCTTACCTATTGGCTATTGCCTGTTCGCTATTACTTAGGATTTAAAGCCACTTCCTGCGACTTCTTCACCTTTGATATCCAACCTTTGTGTAATTTCAAAATTTGTGAATAGGGAGTTGTAGTTTCTGATAGTAACTGAAACATTGAGGGTAAAAAGCGTTTTGGAAATAGTTTATGCAGGTTTCTAGCAACAGCTTCTCTCAACATAAACTCAATAAATAATTTTTTAGAGGAGGGGAAAGCATAATCGCTCATTTCTGCTAAAGCGTGAACATCAGCCAGACGACGAGCCGTAAATTGTTCTAGTGCCACTGCTAAATTGTCATCATACTCATCCAAAAGGCTATCAAATACTTGCACATCTTCTAAAGCAGAATTACAACCTTGACCAATGGAAGGCGACACCGCATGGGCTGCATCTCCAATTAATAGCACGCTACCATCATAGTGATAACGATTACAGCGACTTGTTAGTATGCTTGAGACTGGTCTTTTAAGAAAAGCTTCTGCTTCTGAATCTGGAATTAACTGTCCCAATTCTAAAAAATTATCCTGAAAGAATTTTTGGACATCTGCGGTGGTAGAAAGATTAACTACTTGGTTATGCTCTCGCGGAAAGTGAATCACCCCACTCATGTTTCCGTTAACATCATGGAGCATCAACAAAGTTGTAGCATCGTCTAACCTCCAAGTATGGATATAACCTGGTGTCAAATCACCATTTAAGTCTTCTTTGGAAAGGTAAATAGATTTGTAGTCAGATGGCACATACTTTTGCTCAAACTCAAACAATTCTGTATTGAGAAAATGCTCTCTAACAATTGAACGCGCTCCATCAGCACCAATCAACAGGTCATAATCAACGATGAGGTTATTTGACTCACTTGTAGGCATTGCCTCGCTAACATTTTGAAATGTTACTGTCTTGGCGGCTAAATCAACACCTGTGCATTTATGGTTGAAATAAATATTGAGGCGGTTGTTGTCATACTTTTGGGCTAAGGTTTCTAAAAGAGCGATCGCTAAATTAGTACGATCAAGAGCTAGCAACGGCTTTCTTCTGGGGAGTAACCGCGCCTTACCATTGTTACCGTGAGATATCGCCCCTGTAATTTCTAGACTGATTTCTTGCACTGCTGCTTCAATGCCTTCAATCTTCCTCAAGGCAGTCATTCCCCGTTCACTGAGTGTAATCGGATAAGTTCTAGAGTTAGAGAATGAGATTATTCGAGGGTCATTGCGGCGTTCATAAATATCCACTTGGTATTTGTCGCCACGCCGCAACAGGTAGTGAGCCAGCAAAACTCCACTAGGCCCAGCCCCAACAATCACAACTTTGTTAACCATTTTTTTCATTTGGTAAATTTTTGTTGGACAATCGAATCAAAACTATTTCTATTTAAAGATGCTAGTTGGGATAAGCAAATAGCAACAATAAGCTAGGCAACGCTGAATGTAATTAATTTTTCCATAACTATTTGGTTATTTGATTTATACGGAAAAGTAAATAATGTCAAATCAAAATAAACGCTCTCAATGGGATTTTGGCAGGTTTTTCCAAACCTTGGCATATTTTGAAGTTATTCCTTTTTTCGGTTGCCTAAAGCGGTTATTACAAGGTAATGCTAAGGATAACGCCAACAAACCTAATGGAGACAAAAACGTGGGAGTGATACTGGTAGCTGGAGCGACTGGTGGTGTGGGTAAGCGAGTTGTGCGGCGACTAATTGAGCAAGGTTATCAGGTGCGATCACTTGTGAGAGATTCTACCAAAGCTAAAGAAATTTTAGGCGATCGCGTCGAACTAATTGAGGGAGACATCACTATCCCAGAAACCTTGACTCCCGCAGTCATGAAAGACATCCAAGCGGTTATCTGTTGCACAGGTGTAAAAGTCCAACCTGTAGAAGGAGACACACCAGATAGAGCTAAATATTATCAGGGTATCAAGTTTTATCTGCCTGAAGTTGTCGATAGTCCAGAAATCGTAGAATATCAAGGCATAAAAAATTTAGTTGAAACCGCAGCACAATATCTCAAACCAATCACAAAAAAGAATATCTTTGATTTCACTAATCCATCCAATGAATTAAAAGACATTTGGGGTGCTGTCGATGATGTTGTCATGGGTGGAGTAAGTGAAAGTAGCTTCAGACTTAATCACAATACAGCTTTATTTAGTGGTAATGTTTCCACTGACAACTCTGGTGGGTTTGCTTCAGTTAGGACAAAAAACTTTAGCCCAGCTTTTAATTTAAATGGCTATGAAGGAATAGAACTACGAGTTAAAGGAGATGGTAAGCGTTATAAATGCCTTCTGCGTACAGAATCAAAATGGGATGGTGTTGCTTATTCTTATTCCTTTGATACCGCCTACAACGCTTGGATAACTGTTCAAATTCCCTTTAATAAATTAATTCCAGTATTTCGCGCTAAAACATTACCTACTGCTGAACCTATTAATAGCAGCCAGATTTGTGCATTTCAATTAATGCTAAGTAAATTTGAGTATGACGGAGAATTTAACCCGTATTTTGAAGCAGGTATTTTTTCCTTAGAAATTGAATCTATCAAAGCTTATGGAGGTGCAACTAAACCCCAGTTTATTATGATTAGTTCCGCAGGTGTAACTCGCCCAGGTCGTCCTGATATTAATTTAGCAGAAGAACCGCCAGCCGTGAGAATGAACGATCAACTAGGGGGAATACTTACCTGGAAATTACGCGGAGAAGATAGTGTGAGAGACAGTGGTATACCTTACACTATTATCCGACCTTGTGCATTAACTGAAGAACCAGGCGATAAGCAGTTAATTTTTGAGCAAGGAGACAATATCAAAGGAAAAGTTAGCCGAGAAGATATAGCTCAGTTGTGCGTAGAAGTGTTAGAACAACCACAAGCTTGTAATATTACCTTTGAAGTGAAAGAGTCTGAAGATAGCGGTGTTAATAACTGGGATAGTTTATTTACACAATTAAAAAATGATATAACAGTCAGCAGTTAGCTATGATATCAAGTTTGTTGAATCGCTTACAATAAACGTAGGTTGGGTTTCACTTCGTTCTACCCAACATTTACAATGGTTTGTGCATTCGTGGCGCTAGAATGTGACCCAACCTACAATTATAACTAACTCATTAGTCCTGAATTATTAACAAATATGCTAGGTGCGATCGCAGGCGATATAATTGGCTCAATCTACGAATTTGACAATATCACAACTAAAGATTTTCCCTTATTTAGTGATGATTCAGCATTTACAGATGATACAGTTCTCACGGTTGCTGTTGCTGATACTATTTTAACTGACAGCAATTATACTCAGAACTTTAAACAATATTTTCAACGTTATCCTAACCCAAAGGGAAGCTACGGAGGAAGATATTTGCGCTGGGCATTATCTGACAATAGTGAACCATATAATAGTTTTGGAAATGGTTCAGCAATGCGCGTTAGTCCTGTAGGTTTTGCTTTTCAGGATTTAGAGACAGTATTACAGGAAGCGAAACGCAGTGCAGAAGCTACTCACAACCACCCAGAAGGAATAAAAGGCGCTCAAGCAACTGCGTCTGCGATATTTCTAGCACGTACTGGTAATAGTAAAGATGCGATTAAATCTTATATCCAAAATACCTTTGGTTATAACTTAGAACGTACAATTGATCAAATTAGACCTAATTACACATTTGACGTTTCTTGTCAAGGTTCTGTCCCTGAAGCAATTATTGCTTTTTTAGAGTCTACAGACTATGAAGATGCAATTCGCAATGCTGTATCAATAGGTGGCGATAGTGACACAATCGCTTGTATCACAGGTGGTATTGCTCATGCTTTTTATGGCATACCAGATGCGATCGCACAAGAAGCATTATCCCGTCTAGATAAACTTCTTTATGACGTAACTAGAAAATTTATGTCCAAATACGGTATATCTTAAATTTCGATCTCATTTAATTAAATTAACTAATGCTGAAAGTATTTGCAGATCGCGGTGGTACCTTCACAGATATTGTTGCTATTACTAATAATCAGACAATAATAGACAGACTTATAAAATATACTGACCGTTTTTTAATTGTTCCCCTTCCTAATAATAAATGGGTAATCGTATATAAACTACTGTCAGAAAATCCTGAACACTATCAAGATGCAGTTATTCAAGGCATTAGAGATATTATCGGTATTTTCAGCCAAGAAAGTATTCCTAGTGAAGCAATAGAGATAGTAAAAATGGGGACAACAGTAGCAACAAATGCACTGTTAGAAAGAAAAGGCGATCGCGTTCTACTTGTAATTACCAAAGGCTTTAAAGATGCTCTACGAATTGGCTACCAAAATCGTCCGAATATCTTTGCCCGTCAGATAATTTTACCTACAATGCTTTATGAACAAGTCATTGAGGTAGAAGAACGATATGATGCTCATGGGAAAGAATTAATTCCTGTTAATATTGAACAAGTTAGGGAAGATTTACAAACAGCTTTTAACACAGGGATTCGTAGTTGTGCTATTGTTTTTATGCACAGCGATCGCTATCCCTACCACGAACAACAAGTAGCGCAAATCGCCCAAGAAATTGGCTTTACACAAATATCTGTATCCCATCAAGTTAGCCCTTTAATGAAATTAGTTAGCAGAGGGGATACCACCGTGGTTGATGCTTATTTAACTCCTATTCTACGTCGCTACGTCAACCAAGTAACCCGTCAGTTACCAGGAGTCAAATTAATGTTTATGAAATCTGACGGCGGTTTACTTGCATCAGAACAATTTCAAGGAAAAGATAGTATTTTGAGTGGCCCTGCTGGGGGCATTGTTGGTGCAGTCCAAACCAGTAAAAGAGCAGGTTTTGAGTTAGTTATTACCTTTGATATGGGCGGAACAAGTACCGATGTTGCCCATTTTAAAGGAGAGTATGAACGACAACTAGATTCCGAGATTGCTGGCGCACGGATGCGAGTTCCCGTATTAGCTATTAATACCATTGCTGCTGGCGGCGGTTCAATCCTGTTTTTTGATGGTTCTAGTTATCGTGTTGGCCCCGAATCTGCTGGTTCTAAGCCTGGCCCAGCTTGTTACCGACGTGGGGGATTACTAACAGTGACGGATGCCAATGTCATGTTAGGTAAAATTCACCCGCAATATTTTCCTGCTGTTTTTGGAACTGAAGGGAATTTACCTTTAGATCAAGATATTGTTATTCAGAAATTTACCAATTTAGCCCAAAGTATTGCAACTGCCACAGGAAATATTTATAGCCCTGAAAAAGTAGCTGCTGGATTTATTGCGATCGCCGTCGAAAATATGGCAAACGCAATTAAAAAAATCAGCCTGCAACGCGGTTATGATGTCACCCAATATGTCCTTTGTTGTTTTGGAGGTGCAGGGGGACAAGTTGCTTGTTTAATTGCTGATACTTTAGGCATGAAAACAATCTTTCTCCACCCTTACGCAGGAGTTTTATCTGCTTATGGAATGGGATTAGCTGATATCCGTGCAATTAGAGAAGGGGGAGTAGAAAAACCTTTAAACCAAGCATTAATTTCTTCATTACAGCAATTAATGAAGTCTTTGGAAACCCAAGCAAGAAGTGAAATACCCCTTCCCAATTACCCCCAAAGTTTGGGGATAATACCCGATCATGCTAGTGAAGTTGAAAGCGAAGAAGAAATAATCAGAAAAGTTAATTTGAAGTATGATGGTACTAACTCTACATTAAACGTTACTTTTGCCGATAACGTGGCAGTGCTGCGACAAGAATTTGAAGCTGAACACAAATCTCGTTATGGTTTCATTCAATTAGATAAAAATTTAATTGTAGAATCTGCATCAGTAGAAGTAATTCAAAGAATGGAGACTCCACAAGAATCTATAATTACTCGTACCCGTCCTATAAACGAAGCCCCCGCGCCTATTGAAACAGTAAAAATGTTTACTGTTGATAAGTGGCATGATACTCCTGTTTATCGACGGGAAGACTTACAACCAGAAGATACTATCATCGGGACTGCAATCATCGTAGAAAAAATCAGCACGATTGTAGTTGAACCATTATGGAAAGCAAGATTAACTCAACACAACCATTTAATTTTAGAACGTCTTTAGTTTATTCGTAGTAAACACTCTTCGTGCATAAAAATACTCACCCTCGCTACACTAACCTCGACACAGTTTTACAATAAAAAGGCTATCCATTAATGGACTCTCGCATTCAGTCATATTTGCGCTTTGCAGCGAGCCAGCAACGTGACACACAGCAAATCGGGCCGTTCCTTGCGACTTTCAACCGCCATAGCGCCAATCCCTTTCTTAACTATGCCATACCCGACGATGCAGCCACACCGTCGCTCACAGACGTAAACGCCTTAATCGCAGCCTATGAAAGTCGCGGACGAAAGTGTGTTTAAAAAAGCGCTTACTACGATTTTTTAATGAGACAAAAATGTATACAACATCTCAACCCGATCCTATTGGTTTAGAAATCTTCAAAAACCTTTATCAATTTATCGCCGAACAAATGGGGATTGTTCTCCAAAATACGGCTACCTCAGTCAATATTAAAGAAAGATTAGATTTTTCTTGTGCTATTTTTGATTCTTCAGGCTTATTAGTCGCTAATGCCCCCCATATTCCTGTACATTTAGGCTCAATGAGTGAAAGTGTCCGCAGTTTAATTAATGATAAAAGCGACACTATCAAACCAGGAAATGTATATTTATCAAACAATCCTTATAACGGGGGAACACATCTCCCTGATGTAACTGCAATTACTCCTGTTTTTGACACAGAAGGAAAACAAATAATTTTCTATGTGGCTGCGCGTGGACACCAAGCAGATATCGGAGGAATTACACCTGGATCAATGCCTCCGCACAGTACCACAGTAGAAGAAGAAGGAATTTTATTTGATAATTTTCTTTTAGTTGAGCAAGGCAATTTTAGGGAAATACAAACACGGCATCTCCTTTTAAATCATTCCTCTCCTGCACGCAACCCTGACCAAAATATAGCCGATTTTAAAGCCCAAATTGCTGCTAATGAAATGGGAGTTATTGAACTGCATAAGATGGTGTATCAATACACACTCGAAACAGTTCAAGCTTATATGAAATTCGTACAAGACAATGCTGAGTCAGCCGTCAGAAAAGCGATTGATGTTCTCAAAGACGGTTCATTTACTTATGAAATGGATAACGGCGCACACATTCAAGTGAAAGTAACCATTAACCGAGCAAATCGCAGTGCTACAATTGATTTTACAGGTACATCTTTACAACTACATAGTAATTTCAATGCTCCCAAAGCTGTCACTCAAGCAGCAGTTTTATATGTCTTCCGTACCTTAGTCGATGATAATATTCCCCTCAATGCCGGATGTCTTAAACCGTTAGAAATTATTATTCCCTCTGGCTGTATGCTAAACCCAACTTATCCAGCAGCAGTAGTAGCAGGTAATGTAGAGACTTCTCAAACTATTGTCGATGCTTTATATGGCGCTTTGGGTGTAATGGCTGCTTCTCAGGGAACGATGAATAATTTCACCTTTGGGAATGAGCGATATCAATATTATGAAACCATCTGCGGTGGTTCGGGCGCGGGGGATAACTTTGATGGTACTGATGGAGTTCATACCCACATGACTAACTCCCGCTTAACTGATCCAGAAGTTTTAGAAACCCGCTATCCTATACAACTAGAAAGCTTTAGTCTTCGCGCCAATAGTGGTGGTCAAGGAAAACATACAGGCGGTAACGGGGTGATTCGCCGCATCCGGTTTCTAGAACCGATGACAGCTAATATCCTCTCAAATCATCGGATAATTCCTCCGTTTGGGTTACAGGGAGGAAAAGCAGGAAAAATAGGACGCAACTGGATACAACGTCAAGATGGAACCCAAGAAAATTTAAACAGTACAGCAACCGTAGAGATGCAACCAGGGGATGTTTTTGTGATAGAAACTCCAGGGGGAGGAGGATTTGGTAAAATCTCCTAATCTTGGCATCACGAAGGCTGTTGTAATTTATCTGCGTTAATGCGCCTGTAGAAAATCTTAGGACTGAGCAAAAGCTACAGCTAATCATGTTCATAGGTATGCTAAATGCTATTAAGATTAGGGACAAATGAGAATTGAAATGACACTTATTAGCGCTGAACACTCCCGCGATCACGGCATTATTGTTATAGCAATCAATTTATTTGGTATTGCCAAAGCCATACCGTTGAATTTATTGATTAACTGTAGCTATAGAAAAACCGAAGCCTATGAATGTCAACCCGATGCTGCTTATTACATTGGGGAACGGGCTAAACTTGTACCTCAAGGATCTGCTGTAGTAGATTTAGAACAATTTGCGCCGCCTGATTTGGTGATCGAGGTTGCAGATAGTTCCCTGGCTGATGACTTAGGCACAAAGCGATTAATTTATGAAAATATCGGAGTAAGTGAGTATTGGGTAGTAGATGTGCAGAAAAATCAGGTAATTGCATTTGCGATCGCAGATGGTGGAAGTAAGCGCATCACCCAATCACAAGTGTTACCTGGATTACCAATGGCAACTATCGAATCCGCACTACAACGCAGTCGCCAAACAGATCAAACTCATGTAGGCGCTTGGTTATTAACTCAGCTTCAAAATTCCTAACACTGATAACAACAGAATAAAATTGCACTACCCAACCCAAAATCCCAAATTAGGGTCAGGTGGTTGGGTTCAACAGCTTGCTATACTTACCACTGATAGACGGTATTAGATCAACCTTGATTCTTAGACAATGCAGCCAACTGACCCTACCAAATTTACTGAAAAAGCTTGGGATGCGATCGTAAAATCGCAAGATGTAGCTCGTCGCTTCAAAAATCAGCAGCTAGAGGTAGAGCATTTGGCGATCGCACTTCTAGAACAAGATGGACTGGCAACGCGCCTCTTGTCTCGTGCTAGTGTCGATATATCCAGCCTAAAAACTCAACTTGAAGCCTTTGCATCCCGACAACCCAAAGTTGGTCAACTTGACCAACTTTATTTGGGTCGCTCATTGGATGTAATGTTAGATCAAGCTGAAACAGCTAAATCTAGCTGGAAAGATGAATTTATTGCCGTTGAACATTTATTAATCGGCTTGATCGAAGATGAAAGAGTCGGTCGCAAATTAGCCAAAAGCTTTAACCTAGACTTACCAAAGCTAGAAACTATTATTAAGGATGTTCGGGGTAGCCAAAAAGTTACCGATCAAAATCCCGAAGCACGCTACGAAGCTTTAGAAAAGTATGGGCGCGATCTTACAGAACAAGCTAAAGCTGGCAAAATTGACCCTGTAATTGGACGAGATGAAGAAATTCGCCGTGTAGTACAAGTATTATCCCGTCGCTCAAAAAATAACCCTGTATTAATTGGGGAACCTGGAGTTGGTAAAACCGCAATAATTGAAGGATTAGCCCAACGTATTGTTAAAGGCGATGTACCTGAATCCTTAAAAAACCGCAAATTGATCGCCTTAGATATGGGCAGTTTAATTGCTGGCGCTAAATATCGCGGAGAATTTGAAGATAGACTGCGGGCAGTATTACGAGAAGTTACTCATTCAGATGGTCAAATTGTCTTATTTATAGATGAATTACACACCGTCGTTGGTGCTGGTGCGCCTCAAGGCGCAATGGATGCAAGTAACTTACTCAAACCCATGTTAGCGCGGGGTGAATTGCGTTGTATGGGCGCAACCACCTTAGATGAGTTCCGCAAACATATTGAAAAAGATGCCGCTTTAGAACGCAGATTTCAACAAGTTTACGTTAAGGAACCAACTGTAGAAGATACTATTTCTATACTGCGAGGATTGAAAGAACGCTACGAAGTTCATCACGGCGTGAAAATTACTGATTCTGCCTTGGTTGCTGCTGCGACTCTTTCTAATCGCTACATTTCAGATCGCTTTTTACCAGATAAAGCGATTGACTTGGTAGATGAAGCTGCTGCCAAGTTGAAAATGGAAATTACTTCCAAACCTGCGGAACTAGAAGCAATTGATCGGCGGTTGATGCAGCTAGAGATGGAAAAACTATCTTTAGCAGGAGAAAGCGATCGTACTGCTGTTACTACCGTTTATAGTTCATCGCGGGAACGTTTAGAACGCATTGAACACGAAATTGCGATTTTACGGGACAAACAAGAACAATTTAACTCTAAATGGCAAGGTGAAAAGCAACTTTTAGATGCCATCAATGCCATGAAGGAGGAAGAAGACCAGCTTAAGGTACAAATTGAACAAGCAGAACGTGCATACGATTTAAATAAAGCTGCTCAACTTAAGTATGGGCGATTAGAAGGTGTGCAGCGCGATCGCGAAGCTAAAGAAGCTCAACTTTTAGAAATTCAAACAGGTGGTTCTGCTTTATTACGCGAACAAGTATCCGAAGCAGATATTGCAGAAATTGTCGCTAAGTGGACAGGTATCCCCGTTAACCGTTTACTAGAATCAGAACGCCAAAAACTTCTCCAACTAGAATCCCACCTACATCAACGGGTAATCGGTCAACAAGAAGCCGTTGCCGCCGTCTCTGCGGCTATTCGTCGCGCCCGCGCTGGGATGAAAGATCCCGGTCGTCCTATAGGTTCATTCCTATTCATGGGGCCAACAGGGGTAGGTAAAACAGAACTTGCCCGCGCCTTAGCACAGTTCCTCTTTGATAGTGAGGACGCTTTAGTGCGAATTGATATGTCCGAATATATGGAAAAACACGCCGTTTCTAGGTTAGTCGGCGCACCTCCAGGGTATGTCGGTTATGAAGAAGGCGGTCAACTTTCCGAAGCAATACGTCGTCGCCCCTACTCGGTTGTGCTTTTAGACGAAGTTGAAAAAGCGCATCCTGATGTCTTCAACATTCTGTTGCAAGTATTAGATGATGGCAGAATTACAGATTCCCAAGGCAGAACTGTTGATTTTCGCAATACCGTAATAGTAATGACCAGTAATATTGGCAGTGACCATATACTGAATATTTCTGGTGATGATTCTCAATATGATGAGATGCAAAAGCGAGTCACAGATGCGTTGCGATCGCACTTCCGCCCCGAATTTCTCAACCGCGTTGACGACTTGATCATCTTCCACACCCTGAACCGTAGCGAACTAAGTCAAATCGTTAACATTCAAATCAAGCGGATAGAACAACTGTTAGCTGACCAAAAAATCAAAATAGAACTATCCCCAACAGCCCAAACCCACCTAGCAGAAGCGGGTTACGATCCAGTTTATGGGGCAAGACCTTTAAAACGAGCCATTCAAAGGGAACTTCAAAACCCCATTGCTACCAAAATTCTCGAAAATAGCTTTATAGAAGGAGATACAATTTTGGTTGATTGTGCAGATGGTACTCTCGCATTCAGCAAAAAAGCGGCAATTACCCTACCAGAAGTTCAAATTGTCTCAATATAGATGATTCACGCGTATTGTAAGGAGAATAAATAATGACAAAAGAACAACCTGGAGTAACAGTATGGTTCACAGGCTTAAGCGGTGCAGGAAAAACTACTATTACTAGAGCATTAGAGACTGAACTGCGATCGCGTCAATGTAAAATAGAAGTCCTTGATGGAGACTTAATCCGCGAAAACTTAACTAAAGGCTTAGGTTTTAGCAAAGAAGATCGAGACGAAAATATTCGCCGTATTGGTTTTGTAGCGCACCTATTAACTAGAAATGGCGTAATAGTATTAGTATCAGCCATCTCGCCATATAATCAAATGCGAGAAGAAGTGCGTCATCGTATTGGTAACTTTATTGAAGTTTACGTGAATGCGCCTTTAGCAATTTGTGAACAGCGCGATGTCAAAGGATTATACAAAAAAGCGCGTGCTGGACAGATTAAAAACTTTACTGGTATTGATGATCCCTATGAAGTTCCGCTTAACCCTGATGTAGAATGCCATACAGATTTAGAGACGATAGAACAAAGTGTATCGAATGTTGTTGCTAAACTCGAAGAGTTAGGTTACTTACCTACAGTTGCAGCAGTTAGCAGCAATTAATAAATCAGCATTGACACACATACTAAAATAGTAACCCCGTAAATTTCTTTTTCACATTTATAAAGCTAATTAGGATTCAAATAATTAGTATGAGAGTATATTAAAGGAATCAGAAAAAGCAATGGAACGTGGTTTACTCTGGCTACCTCTGCTCTTCACATTTATTGGGTTAGCATGGTCAGGTTGGAATGAATATCAAAAAGTTGAAGCTTATCGTAGTTGGGCATCCCAATTTGACCAAGCCAAGTATGATATATATGCAGTTTTAGGTCAAAAAGGCAGTGAATTAACCTGGGGCAAGCCTACCAGAAAAGGAATAATTGATTTACAAAATTTTTCTCTTAACAATGTCCAAACTATTCAGCTTTTAGTAAATAATCAAGTAGTGAATTTAGCAGCACTTCCTGACAAAGGCAATAATATTTTTTTGGAAGTTATATTTTTAGAATCTAAGGATTATACTAAAATTCCTTTTACCGAAGTTTATTTGGCAGCTAAATGGGCAAAATACCTACAGCAAGAATTAGAGCGTTGCCAACAATCAACAACTAATTAATAAGCTTATTAGATAACTTATTGGGGTATGTGCGGAATTAGTGTGCAAATGTTCATAAAAGAACATTTATTATCTCTCTCCCTGCTTGTTCTGCTTCCCCTGAAGAGTGAAAATACAGTAAAAACGGAAGAAGCATTTATTTTATGCAACACCCTAAATAAGTGATGTATCGGTAAGGCTATAGCTTTTTACCGTTAGCAATTCTATAAGACCACAAATTTTTGCCCCCAATTTTGCAAATATAAGATTGTTTGCCACAACGATCGCAACTTTGACGATATCAAGACAAAATTCACTACGAAGCAACATGGCTGGAACAGCAAAAGAGATTAGTGCCACAGGCTGCCTAGTTCTCATCTTCCCAATCGCGTTTTTGCTTGCCTTTATATTCGTCGCTTGGCCAGTACTACTTTTCCTAGTATTGCTAGGCGTTACTTTAAAGCTTTGGCAAGAATATCAATGGCAACAGTTAATCCAAAAAGTCAATCCATTTTTTCAACAGCTACTCAAGGAGAACCAAGGCGCGATTACAGTAACCGACTTAGCGCTGAAAGCCAACGTCTCTGGTACAGTAGCGAAACATTACTTGAATTCAAAAGCACAAGAATTTGGCGCTCGTGCTTTTGAATATGCAGACCGAGGCATAGTGTATTACTTTATAACTGCTAGTACTCTAGGTAGTTTATTGGATCAGAGTGAACCAAGCAGCCTTGACCAGCGCAAACCCGTCAAACTTAGCACTCCTATTACAAAAATAGGGGAAACTGAACCACCCACCCTAGAGCAAGTCAAACAGATCGCATCTAGCACTTTTGTTAAAATTGAAAGCAATAAACCGTCCGTCAGAACTAATAACGAACCTATTAGATCTAGCACTCTAGGTAAAATCTTCGACGACAGCGAACCGGATTACGCAGAATCAAACCAACTATCTCAAGATTATGCCTCACCATCTCAAACAGAGAAACAGCCATTTGCACAATCCCAAAGCGATCAACAGCAAGAAGTAGCCAAACCCATTGAAACACAGGTTACTCCTGAATCTTTGATTCAATCAGAACTAGCCAAACGACTTGATGTTCATTCCAGCACAATCTTGAAACGCAGATCCGAGCGAGACTTTTCAGAATGGAGCCGCAGTCGAGATCCAGAAGGAATTGCTTGGAAATACTCAGCTAGGAAAAAGCTGTTTTTTCCACAGTCATAAAACTTACGCAGAACATAGTAAGGGTTAGTTAACCTAGCCCTTACTATGTTCTAAATTAACCAATTTTGGCGTAAGACATAAGCCATAAAAATCACAGTGATGGTGCGATCGCGCTTTATGTGTGTATACTCTACACTTGGCTAAATTAGGAATTGTTTTCCATAGAGCAAGCTTTTAGCCTGCTCTATTCACGGCTAGGGCGATTCTATATCTTTGCCAATTGTTTTACACCAAGGAGTTATTATCCCTTGATGCTAAGTTTTCTCAAGATAAATGCGCTCTCACCTTAAATATCAATAATTACTACTGAATCCGATCAATAATGCCACAATTGCATAAAAATTCTATAAGAGAAGACTTCAGGATTGGTTGCAAGAATATATGCCATCCGCCTCAAACTGCTCATCCTCTAAATTTGTTATATCTTCATGTTTCCATCGCTAAATAAGCAATCAATCCCTTGGTTCACTATTACCATTACTGGTATTTTTATCCTTTCGGTTAGCTTACGCTTTTGGGGCTTAGGTCGCTTTAACACCCTAGTATTTGATGAAGTTTACTACGCTAAATTTGCCAACAACTACTTAACACGAACACCCTTTTTTAACGCTCATCCGCCTCTGAGTCAATATATAATTGCGATCGGCATCTGGTTGGGTAGTCACTTTCCCTTTGGAAACGATACTGTCAATGGCTTAACAGGCTCCCTGCGTTCCCCTATTAGTTACCGTTGGATTAATGCTCTGACAGGTTCATTTATACCTTTAGTAGTTGCTGGGATTGCCTACCAATTAACTCACCGACGTAGCTATGCACTGATTGCCGCTTTATTTGCCGCCGCCGACGGCTTATTCTTAGTGGAATCTCGTTATGCCCTAAATAATATCTACCTAGTCATTTTGGGATTATTGGGGCAGTGGTACTTTTTATTAGCACTCAGCAATAAAGGATACAAGCGTTGGCTCTGGTTAGCTTTCGCTGGTGTTTGGTTTGGCGCATCAGCTTCTATTAAATGGAATGGCTTGTGGTTTATGCTCGGTGCTTATATGCTTTGGGGATCAGCCTGGTTAATGCGTTGGGCAAGATTAGCAAATAAAGGTCAGGATTCAACCGCCAGCAATCAAGATGCACAAAATGCAACTTTAAGCAATAAAAAGATGCCCTGGCAAAACCTCACCCAACTCAACTTGCTACACATAATTGTAAATTTAGCCATTATCCCAGTTTTAATTTATAGCCTCATCTGGATTCCTCACTTAAAGCTGAATCCTACTCCTGATTTCTGGGCTATGCAAAACGAAATTTTGCACTACCACGAACGAATTGGCAATGGCCCTAAAGTCCATCCATATTGCTCTAATTGGTACACTTGGCCCTTAATGCTGCGACCAATTGCTTACTTTTACGAAAAGGCTCCCAGCGCCACTGAAATACCGCCACTTTTACCACCTTTACCCCCAGGTGCAGGCAAAGTAATTTTTGACGTTCATGCAATCGGAAACCCTATTTTGTGGTGGCTATCGACAGCAGCAATATTAATCCTTATAGTGCAGTTTGTTCACACTTTACTGCAAGGAAGAGGTTGGAAATATCCTCTAAAACCTTCAAATGGAATTGGACTTTATCTAATAATTAACTATGCTGCTAACTTGCTTCCTTGGGTGAGCGTAACACGCTGCACATTTATTTATCACTACATGGGATCTTCAATTTTCGCTACTTTAGCCCTTGCCTGGATAATTGAGCAATGGTTGTACAGTCCTAAGCCCATCCTTAGAGGAACTGGTGTGACAGTAATATTTTTAGTACTGTTGGCTTTTGTATTTTGGATGCCAATTTATTTAGGTCTTCCTCTTGATCAACAAGCTTATCAAATCAGGATGTGGTTACAGTCTTGGATTTAAGTAAATCAACATAATTAAATCATAAAACCAAAGTCCTCTCCCAACAAACACTCCTTAAGGCTGGGGGTGCAATTGTCGTTTGAGGTTTAATTATGTTGACTTACTTAAAACAAAGTTATGAGTATGAGGTTTTTCGTAAATTTGTTTAATTAGGAGTTTTATAACGTTTAACTTACTTGGAAATAGCAATCAAAAAATTGTTCTTGTTAAACAGGCAGATGAGACACCGCCCCTAAAAAATTAGATTTTTTTAAACAAAACACGATAGACAGGTTCCCCACGCTCAAGGGTGTATATTTCCCTTTCGGTAGGAACTGGCATAGGGTTAGTTGCTAACCACGCATCATTACCATGTTTTTGAAAAGCAGGATGAGAATCAAAGCGATGGCGCATTTCCACCGCCACTTCCTCAACATCTGACTGGAGAAACACTTCACCTTCAGAAGCCAGATAAGTTGCAAGAGTTTCTATCAGTTCTAATTGCACAACTCGTCTTTTAGTGTGTCGATTCTTGAACCAAGGGTCAGGAAACTGAATACTTACACGCTGCAACGTCCCCCTTGGGAATGATTTTAGTAAACCAGATAATGAGTTGTTGATATTGCAAAACAAATAATGCAAATTCCTTAATCGTAATTGCTCCCGCTGGGCATTTGCCTCTTTTACCAAAGGTTCTCGAATTTCCACCCCCAGAAAATTCCAATCTGGTTGTAAATCAGCCATTTTCATGAGAAAATTTCCTCTAGCGCAACCAATATCCAAATGTAGCGGCATTAAAGCAGCATAAACTTTCTCCCACTCTGGAGGAGTAATGGGTGCTTGATACTTTTGACTGAGAGGATTAACGTGTTGGCGTACACGAACCTTGGCCAAACTTTGACACTCCTTTTATTACAAAATGCTATCCAACAAAAGTTTTGCTCAGGTCTGAGCGTTAAATCCAAAAACCTCTTTACTATAAGCTAGTAAAGAGGTTTTTGTTTTTTAACAAATAGAACCTGGCACAGAGCGATTGTCCCGTGGGGCGACCCCCAAAGTATCGTAGCCGCTGAGGCGTTTCACAACCGAGTTCGAGAAGGGATCGGAGTGGTACCACCGCGCAATGAGCACCAGGAAAG